>Ga0257114_1000079_pt1 | contig 73014 bp, 44 predicted proteins | sample SI112_10mmetaG_FD_190149 | JGI IMG/M metagenome (GOLD analysis project Ga0257114, IMG submission 190149) | Marine microbial communities from Saanich Inlet, British Columbia, Canada - SI112_10m | ecosystem: Environmental > Aquatic > Marine > Inlet | place: Canada: British Columbia | collected...
GAGTTCGAGATGGACGTCTCGAACGCGAGCGGAGAGGTCGCCGCCGAGCTTCTCCACGGCGGCGTCGAGCAAAGATGACACGTCCGCGGTGGTGGGGATGGGATTTGTGCCGACGAGTTTCAACTCTTCGCGCGCCAACGCCGCGGCTGGCGGTGTGTGCGCGCGTTGACCGTGGAGCAAGCGATTGGACTTTTCCGCGACGGGCGTCATGGGAGAATCCGGAAGGTTGTCTCCACGCGCGGGCGTGCTTTCGACTTGAAACGAGTGCGGAACGGGCTTTTGCCAACTGAGCGAATTCACCGCACCTTCGTGCGCCTTGACGTCGTAGATTTTGCACGTGGCGATGTCGGCGCCGCCGCTAATCTTTCGCGTGTCCAGCCAAGTCACGACACCGTTTGACGTCCCCACTACGAGCCCGAAGCCCGAATAATGCCAAGCCATGCACGTCACTTGCGTCGATCGAAATGTCAACGCGCCCGACGGCGTCGGAGAGGCGACGTCTTGAAGCACCACTCTCCCATCGCTCTTGACGTATCCGACCAAGCCCGGAGCCACGGGTGAAAATTCAACTTGATAACACTCAGACCCTCGAACCGTGAGCGTCGACTGCAGCTCGCCGACTTCGGCGTCCCACAGTCTGACCGTGCCATCCGCACACGCCGACACCAAGTGTTGGGGCGAGTACTCGGAGAAATCTATCGAGGTCACTCCGCTCAGCGTCGGCGGCGACAGTTTCGCCTTGGTCGCCCCGCTCTCGACGTCCCGCACGAGCACCGTCCCATCGTGTCCTCCGCTCCCGACCACTCGGCCGAACATGCCATATTTCACCGTCGCCACCCCACCCGTGTGTCCCGAGAACACGCGATGTTCGCGTTTCCGCTTCAAATCCCACACCCGAGCCTCTCCCGTCCCGCCCGCGACCAAGTATCGCGACCCCGCGGAGAAGTCCACCGCGTGCACCTCTCCCTCGCCCGCCACCGCGCGTTCGGGCACTCGTCCGAGATCGCTCAGGTCGGGTTTCATCAGCACGCACCCCGCCTCGGTCGTCCCCGCGCACAGCGCCCCGTTCGAGGGCGACCACGCGACGCATCGCGCGTCGCCCTCGGCGCGTCGTTCGAGCGCGCGCGACGCCGCGAGCGTCGCGCGTCCCGCCTCGGGGTCGTACACCCTGATCGACGACCGGCCGTCGGCTTCGACGCCGCACGTCGCGACGAGCGCGGCGAGCGTCGACGACGACGACGACGTCATCGCGCGTCGCGCCTCGCGATGCGGACCGCACCAGTGGGTGTTGCGTCAGACATCGGCGCGATGCGGGTGGTGCGACCGATGTCGAAGCGCGATCGAACGTCGTGGATGACGGTGGTGGTGTCGTTCGTGAACTTTACCTCGTTCCACGCCGTGCGCGAGGGGTACATGGCGTGTAAATCGACGCTGCACGACCGCGCCAAGTACCCGACGGTGCTGCTGGGGGAGATTGACTTCGGGTTTTGCGCGAGCTACGCGTGCGGATTGTTCACGGCGGGGTACCTCGGACGTAAATACGGGGTACGAAAAACGATCGCGGTCAGTTTCTTGCTCACGGGATTGCTGTCGATCGCGTTCGGGGCGGTGATTGGGTACGCGCTCGCGCCGAAGAGCGAGGACGAGGCGTGGACGGTGGCGTGGACGGCGCACGTGCCGCTGTGGATGGCTTCGGCGTTCGTCCAGGGGTGGACGTATCCAAATTTTATCGCGCTTTTGAGCGATAGTATCGAACCGTACTTTAGAGCGACTGTGTTGACGGTGTGGGCGACGGCGTCGCCCGTGGGCGACATCGTCGGTTTGCAAATCGCGCAGGCGGTGTTGCGCGAGGGAGAAGAGCACTGGCCGTACGTCATGTTCGTCGCGGGCGTGTTCGTGCTATTGAATCTCGTGCTATTCTTGGTGTGCATCGGAGCGAACAAAGCGCGCATCGTGAGAGATGAGGAGGACGAGGACGAGGAGGAAGCCTCCTTGTTGGACGCGCCGCCGGTATCGGAGACGGTTGAAGATGAGTCCCCGCAAGCAGGCTTTTGGCAAGTCATGAGTGACGTTTCGAAAATTCCTGGCGTACTTGATTACGCTTTTTCCGTCATGGCGCTGAAGGTCGTGGTCACGTCCTTGCTATTTTGGATTCCGTATTACGTCGAGGAGCGTTTTGATTCGCATAGTTCGTCCATAGTTTCGACGCAATTCTTTGATTTATCGTTGATTCTTGGAATGGGCTTCGCGGCATTATTGAATAGATTGATCGGAAGATGGGTCTTGTTGTTCCTAGTTAGTTTAGTTTTAGGACTTGTGCCGCTGTTGGCGATCCCGTACTCAAAGACGTTGGGCGGGACAGTGTCTTGCATCTTCTTGGCTGGATTCCTCATCGGACCAGCCGCGGCGTTGTTCGCCGGTGTCATGAGCGCGGAAGTGGGAAAGAAAGCAAAGATACATAGTGATCGCGGCGGTATCATCGGTATCATCTCTGGATTGATCGACTCTGCAGGTGCTATTGGAAGTGGTACCGGTCAAATTTTGGTCGGCGCATTGGCTTCGACGTACGGCTGGCACACGGTGTTCAAGGTACTCGCTGGTTTTGTAGGCATAGGTGCCATTAGCCTGGTGCGAGTGCGGCGCATGGAAAATGAGGAAGTATCTACTAGGAAGTAATTGTATGAATTTCAAATAAGCTAGCTATGAGTATCTACCAACGCGAGCGTGTGATTAAATCCACACGAAACATCTTTGACTTCACCTGGAACAGAAACTTCGTGTGGTTCCCAAAAGTCAAACTCATTTCCTAAACCTAACTGACCACCGCTGGACATTTTCTCGTCCGCGTACGAACCCATTGAACCGCCAAATCCCCACGCGAACAACTTGCCATTCGCGATACCAGCAGAGTGCTTCCAACCAGCAGCAAGTTTTGACCAACCGCGTGAGCCCATTTTAATGGGTTTCGGGACAGCTGACTTGATATCTGAATGGTGACCATGCCCGAGTTCGCCGTGTTGATTCGCCCCCCACGACACGACTCCGGCATTTGTGTTTGCGAGACTGTGTAAACCGCCGCACGCAATTTCATGTACAAATCGAAGCGACGTGACAGGCGAAGGCGTCGTCTCGTGGTCCGAAGGCTTCGCACTCAATCCAAGTTGGTTAAATCTTCCTTGACCCCACGTGTACAAGTTCCCTCGGTCGTCGATACACGCCGAATGCATATGCCCAGCGGCGACAGCCACCACCTTTTTGTCCTCGTGCGAACGCACCAATCTCGGCGCCAATTCAGCCCTCGCGGTGCGATAAAACCATCCGTCGTTCCAGGTCTCTGATCCGTGCCCAAGCACACCATCCGTACTCGAGCCCCATGAGTACACGCGTCCGTCGTCAGCCACGGCGAGAGAATGCTCCGCGCCGCACGCCACCTGCGCCACGCGGGCTTCCTTCGCAAGCGCACCAATCTTCCGTGGAATCGTCCCGTCGACGTTTCCAGTCCCGAGCTGCCCCGCAGTATTTTTTCCAAATGCCCAGACGCAGCCGTCGACGTCGACGCACAGCGTGTGACCGTTCCCAGCGGCTACGCTTACGACTTCGACGTCCAGTCTCACCAGCATGGGCTCCGGCGAGAACGGCAGCCCCGCCGAGTGTCCCAGCTGTCCATCCGCGTTCAGCCCGCACGTGAATACGTGTCCACCGGCGACAAGAAATACGCTGTGCGCACCGCCGGCGGCGACGGCGCGCACATCGAGATCGCTCACGCCCTCGACCGGGTGAAAGTAGTTGGAACTTCGAGGTGACCATCCGTCATGGGCTTCGTCGGGTGAGCCGTGACCTAGACGACCGTGATCACCGTTCCCGGCGCTGAGAGCTATGTATTCGCGCCGATACTGCGTGAGTACGCGCGCGGCGCGCGCGCACGCTCGACGTGCGTGGACGATAAACGGCATGCGGCGCGACGCGCACTGAGGGTCACTCTTCGTGAGAGTTTTGTACTTATTGAATATGTCTACGAGGTGCGTGAACGCGACGGTGATGATTAATCGCTCGATTTGGGTTTGAGGCGAGTCACTTTACCGATGGCGATGGTTCGTCCTTCGTCGCGCAAGGTGAAACGACCGAGCTGAGCGTAGTCGGCGAACTTTTCTACGCACACCGGTTGGGCAAAGCGGAGGCGAACGTTACCGAGGCTACCACTCTTCAGGAATTTCGGCTTGCCTTCCTTCGGTTTGCGCAGCTTCGTGTCGATTTCTGAGACTAGCTTTGTCACCTCGACTTCTTCCGTTGCCGTGTGGATGTGAATCACAGCCTTGTACCCCTTCGTGAAGACGGAGTTGTGCTCGAGCAGTTCCAAGAGCGCAAGCTGGCATTCAATCTCTTCGCAGATGTGAATGGGCTCCTTCACGCTGCAAAGCACGAAACCAGGTTGGATATCACTTTCTTGAACACCCGTCAACTTTAAGCGTACGTTCTCTCCCGGCAAACATTTCGTGCATTCCACTTCGTCGCGAAACAAAGCGGCGACCTTAACGCCGGCCTTGTTTGGCATCAACATGAGCGTCTGACCCATACGCACGGTACCAGATTCAATCTTACCCATGACCATCGCACCTGCTTCGTTATATTTGTCCATAACCGGTAATCTTACCAGAGCGTTCGGGTCTCTAGGAAGCGGCTCGAGATCGTCGAGCGTGTCGAAGAATGACTTTCCTTCATACCACGAGCACACGTCTGATCCAACCTTCTTCTGCATGTTCGCCCCCGTCAAGCCCGAGATCGGTACGAAGGTGACATCTGCATCAATCTTGTAACCACACTGCTTCAGAAATGGCGTGATTTTCTTTTCAATCTCGTCGTAACGTTCCTTCGCCCATTCGACGCTCGGATCATCCATCTTGTTCACGACGACGACTAATTTTGTGACGCCTAACGTCTTTGCAAGCTGCGCATGCTCTCGAGTCTGACCACCTTTATCGAAACCAGTTTCAAATTCACCCTTACGCGCCGAAATAACGAGCACCCCCACGTCGGCTTGCGCCGTACCGGCGATCATGTTGGGTACGTAGTTTTTGTGACCCGGAGCGTCCAAAACCGTATAACGCTTCTTTTCCGTTTCGAAGTGCGCGCGACCGACTTCGACAGTCTTCCCTTTCGCACGCTCTTCTTCGCTGGTATCCATGATGTACGCCATGTACCACGAGTCGCGATTTTTCTCCTTCGCCTCTCGCTCGTATTTCTGAATCACGCGATCGTCCACCATGCCCGATAAGAACAAGATCTGCCCACCGATCGTCGATTTCCCCGCATCGACGTGTCCGATGAACACCAAGTTCAGGTGCTCGCGACGATCGAACGTGTCGTCGTCGACATCGTCCACCACTTCGTCCTCGATGACGACCTCCGCGACTTTCGCCGCGACCTTTTCAACCTTGGCCGCGCTCGCCGCCGCCGCCGCCTCGTCCCCTTCGGCGTCGTCTTCGCTCGCCTTCGCCTTCGCCGGTCCTCCGATCGTCACCGCCTTGGCCGGTCCGCCGATGGACAGCGACACCGCCTTGGCCGGTCCGCCGATCGTCACCGCCTTGGCCGGTCCGCCGATCGTCACCGCCTTGGCCGGTCCGCCGATGGAGAGCGACGCCGCCTTCGCCGGCGGCGCGCCCGGCGGCGGCGTCGGCCCGCGCCCGTCGTCTCCCGCGACCGGGGTCACGGTGCGCGGTTTGAACTCGAACGCGCTCGCGCTCGGGTTAAAGTTGAAGCTCGCCGCCGAGGCGTCGAGCCGAGGCTTCGCGGCGTCGCCCTCGTCCGCCATCGTCGCCGAGTGCGGGGCGACGCGCGGATCGCGGCGTCACGGCGCGAATTGGTGGCGTGCGCGAAGGGCGTGCGTTTTTCGTCGTTACGCGATGATATTTTTGTAAACCAATTCGACGCGCCGACCGCACGCGCGGACGCGACGACGAGGGCGACGAGGGCGAAGCGATGGGAAAACGAGATGGGAAATTAAAGGGCGTGAACGCGGCGTGCGCCAAGTTCCTCGTGAGCGAGATGTTTGAAGGCGCCGCGGACGCGACGGAGGCTGGCGCGGAGAGCGAGCGACGAGGGGCGGGGGGCGACGACGAGCGACTTGAGCACGCGATGGGTGGGGAGCCAGCGCGCGCGGATGAAAATTGTGATTTATCCGCACAGTTAGAGCTCGAGCGCGCGTTCGTGGACTGGATCGCTCCCGAAGAGGTTCTGTTGGCGACGCGCTGGGACGACGTCGCCTTGGCGCCCGCGAACGACGACCGTTACTTGGATGTTGATTTGTTCGATATCATCCTCGACGACGACGACAGAAATGAATCAATATGCAGTGTATCAGTAGTGGGCAACAGCGCGCGTTCGCGTGAACGTGGCGAGAAAAAGAAGCCAGAAACGGAGACACGCGCGACGCCGACTGAGCGTCGCGGTTCGCTCGAATTCCACGCCTGGCTTGAAAGCCTGAATGATTTCACCCCAGAGACCGAGGATACGAAGACATCCCTCGTGTAAAACCAAATTGTACCGCGCGATCGCATCCTTCGGATCAATAATAATATAAAAATTGTACGTATCACATCAAGTTTGAAAACAACGCGCTCGCTCTTGCACTCTATCCACCCTCTCTCACTGCCCGATGAACCCCGCCGCGGAGGCGATGGCCAAGATGATGAACGGCACCGTGATTCCACCGATCCCAATCAACGCCATGGGATCCTTCAACGGATTCGCCCCCTCGCGCTCCATCTCGCTCAACCACGCCTCCTTTTCATTCTCCCTCGTGAGCTTCTTCGGCCCGTTCTTACCGTCTTGCGTCGCCCGCGCGCGCACGCCGTCGCGCCCTCGTTTCGTCACTCGCGCGACACCGCGAGCACGAGTGGTGTCACGTTTCACCACCGCTCGCGTCGTCTGCATCGTCGCCGTCTTCATCGTCACCGTCAACATCGTTCGCGTTCCCGCGCGCGCGAGTGCGGTGACGTGACGTTCGCGACCGCGCTCGGACGGCGATTTCCATTTTCGCGGTCGAACGACGCATTCGACGGCGTTCGAACGCCGTCGAATGGAAATCACCGAACTCGCGATAAAAAAAGATCGACCGCGCGCCGAACAACCCTAAACGCGCGATGTCGCGTCAGCGGCTCGGCTCGTCTGGCGCGAGGGTGGCTAGGGCGGCGCGCGCGAATCGTGGCGCACACGTCGACGCGCGCTCCGTGCGTCACGAACAACGCGCGCGTACACGCGAGCGGAGAGTTTGTCAACGTCTGCGCGCGAGCGCGGAGAGAAACCCGCGAACGCGAGTCGCAGAGACGCGCACTAACGCGCGCGAGAAGGTTCAAAGCGGACGAGCGACCCTACGTGGAATTGTGTGGCGATGTCGACGATCTCGACGAGCGTTATGCTGTCGCAACGAAATGCGATGACGCAGACGAAGGTTGTGCAGCGCACACGCGCTGCGGAAGGGCGCGCCGGGCGCTCTGCGCGCGCTGGGGTGCGCGCGAACGCGGACGCCAACCTGGGGAAAGCCGCGGCGCGGACAAACAAACCTTTGGAAAAGGCCAACTTGTTCAGCGCGAAGTTTACGCCGTTCGCGGGCGATGCGAGTGAAGAGTATTCCTTGGATGAGGTCATTTACAGAAGTAAATCTGGTGGCTTGCTCGACGTGACGCACGACATGGAGGCGCTCGCGATCTATCCTCCGGAATATTGGAAGGCGTTGTTTGACGAGCGCGTTGGCAAGACTACGTGGCCGTACGGTTCTGGGGTGTGGAGTAAGAAGGAGTGGGTTCTCCCAGGGATCGCCGATGAAGACATCGTGTCCATGTTCGAAGGTAACTCCAACTTGTTCTGGGCCGAACGGTACGGACGAGAGTACCTGGGCATGAGCGACCTCTGGGTGAAGCAGTGCGGTAACTCCCACACTGGGTCTTTCAAGGATCTTGGTATGACCGCGTTAGTGTCCCAAGTCAACCGCATGCGTAAGATGGGTAAGCCTCTTTCCGCCGTCGGCTGTGCGTCCACTGGTGATACTTCCGCCGCGTTGAGCGCGTACGCGGCCGCTGCGGGTATCCCATCCATAGTCTTCCTTCCGGCAGACAAGATCTCTGTTGCACAACTTGTCCAGCCGATCGCCAACGGCGCGCTTGTGCTTTCTATTGACACCGATTTTGACGGATGCATGCGTCTCATTCGCGAAGTCACCGCGGAACTTCCGATCTACTTGGCGAACTCTCTGAACTCTTTGCGCCTCGAAGGTCAAAAGACGGCGGCGATTGAAATCTGCCAACAGTTCAACTGGGAAGTTCCTGATTACGTCATCATCCCGGGTGGCAACCTCGGCAATGTCTACGCTTTCTTCAAGGGGTTCAAGATGTGCAAGGACCTTGGTCTCGTCGACAGACTGCCGCGCATGGTCGTTGCGCAAGCAGCGAACGCCAACCCGTTGTACCGCGCCTACAAGAAGGGTTGGGATAAGTTCGAAGCCGTCAAGGCTGAGCCGACTTTCGCGTCCGCGATCCAAATCGGTGATCCGGTTTCCATCGATCGCGCGATTTATGCGCTCACGGAAACGAACGGTATCGTTGAGGAGGCGACGGAAGAGGAAATGATGGATGCTGCCGCGGAAGCCGATTTGACGGGTATGTTTAACTGCCCGCACACTGGCGTCGCGCTCGCTGCGCTCAAAAAGCTTCGTGAGCAACAAGTGATCGCGCCGAGTGATCGCACTGTTGTCATCAGTACCGCTCATGGCTTGAAGTTTACTCACAGCAAGGTTGCGTACCATGAGAAGAGGCTCGAGGGGCTCGAATCGAGATACGCCAACCCGCCGGTCATCGTCAAAGACGACTTCAGTGCTGTCATGGATGTTCTCAGTACTCGCTTGAACAAGTAAATCCGTCACACTTTAGTCTCTTGTCTTTATCCCGAACGATCGCATCTAGTATAAATAATTTGTGAATGAACATACACACACAAAGTGCGCAACTCCCGCATATCGCCGAGCGCGGGGTCCCTGTCAACACCTTTTCACTTGCGCACGCGAAAGCGCGCGCGAGGGATACGTATCGACATGCAAGGAGGCGAGGGATGCGCGAGAACCACCCAGCCGGTGAGGGATTAGCACTTACCTGTAGTGCCATGTAAAATTATGAAAGACAAGAACAAAAATTACGCGAGTGAGCTCTTGATTTTTTGGCGTGCACTGTTTTAGTTTACAAAGCAGATTTATTGCCACGGGGCGTCAGAATCTCTCTCTTGTTCAGAATATTTGACGAATTCTCCGTAGTTTTTTACAGGAACATGGAAATAACATGGAATGATGGAAGTCTTCGTTCATCAATCGTCAGAAGAAAGGAACACCGTCATCGACAACTTCGCCGTCTTGAAAGTCGTACATCGCATAGTTGTCTGTGAAAAAAGGAGAGTCAGTTCCAGGACGATTGGAATCATTCATCAAGAAGCTTTGAAGAACATATCCAGAGTCATCTGGGTGGTTGAGGTAATTAAGTTGGTCTTGCGTCAATAGAGGGTTGGGCTCGTTGATGGTGGCACGCTTGCCTTTGGCGCGCTTCGTCACTTTTGAAGGTTCTTCTATGGGCAAAGCGCGAGTCTCTTCTTCAAAAGTAGTGGCGATGGACGAATCAGACATTGATTTGAGCATGCCCCGCTTTTTCTTTCGAGCTTCTTTCATGACCAGACTCGGTGGTTCCACTTCAGGAGGCAGGTTGACCGGTTTCATCGAAGGCCCGGTGTCTTCCGAAACTTTCTCGCCCAATTTCATCCGAAGCTTGACGTTTTCGGCGTACAATGTGTCGACCTTCTTCTGCAAGTCCGTGATCGTTTTACGCATGCTGGCACTGTCCTGCAGCAGAGTCTCTGCGGCGGAGAGCAGTTTTGCGTCCTCAGCCTTCTTCCTAATCTTTGAACGCTTGGCAGACTCGCGATTCGCGATCTTGCGTCGGTACATCCTCAACAGTTTCTCACGCTCCTTCGCGTCCATATCATCGCTCAGACCCTCGATTGTGATGCCCATTTTCGCCAATTCGCTCACGCTAGCCGTCTTGATGGACTCATCGAGAGCGGATAGAACGACCTCGGCACTCTTCGCCATGGTCGCCGAGCCGAAATCAAGATGATGTGCGGTTGACGATCCGACGTCCGTGTTCGGTCGCGACTGACGTGCGATGCGAACGCGCGCGATGCGACGTGACCGATATCGACCTCCTCCGTGACGCGGTGAATTTGCGTCGTAAAGCGCCTCAAACTCGCGCCTTAAATCCCCCCAAGATCGCTCGAGCGTGGGATCCACTCGTTCCAAGCGCGAATTCGCGCGCGCTTCGACGACGATCGCGCTCGCGCTCGATCGTCCGCGCTCGCGCCGTTCGCGTTCGTCGACGCGTTCGTCGTTCACGAGTCAGATCGCTTCGCTCCGTGCGCCCGACGCGGTCGTGCGAGCACCGCGCGCGCGCAACTGTGCGGCGCGCGCGGTCGCGTCGCGTCGCGTCGCCTCGGACGTCCTCCGTCACTCGTTTCGCCCGCGCCTCGGTCGGCGCTCGGCATTCGAAGACGGCGACGCGGGATTTTCAGCGCGTCTCGAGGGGCGAGGTTGAACCCTGGTGTGCGCTTGATGGCGGTATCGTGTCGTCGAATGCGTAAAAAACAGCCGACGCGGCAAACGTAAAAATGAAAACGGCACCGCGCGCGACGGACGCGTTGGCGCCGAGCGCGCGCGACGCGCCGCGTGCCGTCGCATTCGCGCGCGCGAGACGGCGAGCATGGGGACGGATGATGAGGTGCGAGTGGTGAGCTCGTTAGAAGAGATATATGACGCCGCGTCGCTGGAGACGCACACGCGCGCGCGGTACGCGACGGTGCGCGATGCGTTCGTGAAGGCGTACGGACGCGAGCCGGACGCGTTCGCGAGGTCGCCGGGACGAGTGAATTTAATCGGCGAACACATCGATTACGAGGGGTACTCCGTGCTGCCGATGGCGATCGGGCTCGACACTATCGTCGCCATCTCCGTGAATGCGAGTTCGGGGAAGATCGCGGTCGGGAACACGAACGAAAAGTACACGCCGAAGACATTCGAGAGCTCGCCCGAACAAGATGTGGACGCGGCGTCTTTGCACTGGACGAATTACGTCATGTGCGGCTACAAGGGGGTGTTCGATTTCTTGAAAGAGAGCGATAAGGCATCACCCGCCCCCGTTGGGTTGGACATCATCGTCGACGGCACGGTACCCACTGGAAGCGGTTTGAGTTCGTCCTCGGCGTTGTGCTGCGCCGTGGCGGTGGCGGTGATGCACGTGCTAGGATTGAATTTCACTCAAGGTGAAATTGCTGACTTCACGTGCAAGTGCGAACGATACTCAGGAACGCAGTCGGGGGGTATGGATCAAGCTATTTCCATCATGGGCGAAGCTGGTGTGGCAAAATTGGTCGATTTCAATCCCATAAGCACCAACGACGTCAACCTTCCGGAGGAAGCGGCGTTCATCATAGGCAACTGCCTCGCAGTGAGCAACAAAGCGGAGACCGCACACGAGCGCTATAATTTGCGTGTCGTAGAGTGCCGTCTTGCGGCGATTATTCTAGGTTTAAAGCTAGGTATGAACGCGGAAGAAGCGTCAAAAATAGAGACGCTCAAGGAAATCGAAGACTTTGTCGGCTCCATGTCTGCCGCTAAGGCTGCGGCCGAGGAACATTTGCACGAGGGATACTACGATGCAAGAGAGATTGAAGAACTCATAGGAGTAGAAGCATTCATGGACGTCTTCTCTTCGCCAGCGTCGAAGTTGGTCTTGAGTCACAACGAGAAGGGATATAAGCTTCTGGCGCGGACGTTGCACGTCTACTCCGAGGCCGGTCGTGTGCACTTGTTCGCTGCGGCGTGCGCGATGAAGGTCGACCCGACGGAGCTGGGCGTGTACATGAATGGTAGCCACGAATCTTGTAGAGCCCTGTACGAGTGCTCTTGCGCGGAGCTGGATGAACTCGTGGAAGCATTTAGAGCGGCGGGTGCTCTGGGCGCGCGTCTTACTGGTGCTGGTTGGGGCGGTTGTGCCGTAGCAATTGTCGCCAAGGATGCGGTAGAGAGTGTTCTGAAAGCGGTGCACGAGTCTTTCTACTCTTCTCGCATCGCTGCGGGCCTTATTTCTGCTGACAATATGGCGACGACTCTCTTCGCAACGCTGCCCAGCTCTGGTGCGGCAATTTTGAAAGGCGTTTCGTTCGCTTAGATCGGTATTTGATACGTGCCGAACATGAAATATGTGATACTATGCATCGTCTACTTTTCATACATATGTCCCTAAACAAGTACTTTAACTACTCCCGTGCGCTCGTCTACTATCCTTGGTCGCACGGCGTTGTTTCTTCTTCAGCAGAGAACCACACAGTCGACAACTTATCTCTTCAGAGTCTTTGGGTAAGCCACACGCCGGACAAGACCCGTATGCGTTTATTTGCGTTCGCGATAGCTCGTTTTCTCGCGCTAAAGTAGTCGCTGACATGCTCAACCACGCCGACAATTCGGGAATGTCTTCGACGTACGCTTGGGCGGCTTCGCGGAGGAACGCAACGCGACGCGCAATGGGGGTATCTTCTTTCGTCGCACCGCCCAGAGTCGGTGCTCTAAGACCTTGTCGCGCTTTGTCTCTATTCATCACGCATTACCGCGCGAGATCCCGGTTACGGCACGAACGAGCGGCACAATGCGGGTTCTCTGCGCGAGAGGCGTTCACGAGCGCGTGGAGTGGTGCGGTTGTTTCTACGCAACTATCTTACTTTTTACAATATAGATTGAGACTCCGATGGTAATGCCGAGTAATCATCGTCGACACCGTACCACATGTCTGATAAATCGTCGTGCTTCCACGCTAAAATTCCCGTCGTCCCGACGACGGTGGGAACTAAATACGTCAACGCTGGTTGTCCACCTTGGCCTCCAACCTCAAAATAAAGCGCCGTGAACGTCAAGCACATCCCGACAACGTATGCAACCATACTCCAGAAGAAGTAATAGTACCTGGTATCCGAAAAATCGCGCTTTCTGTTGTCAAACAACAAGTTGTGCACGATGAGTAAACCAGGAAGGATGACGTCGCCGTACCCCAGCATGGAGAAATCCCCTGGACTTGAAGCTCTCGGGAATAAAAATAGCATCGGTAAACTTTCACCTTCATCTCCGCCGCGCGCAACGGCGACCATCACGCTCTTCTTACCGAACAAATGTGGCTGAACGTAGACCCAGAAGATGTCGTACAACATCGCGCAACATAAAAGTATGGTGGCCACCTTGAAGTTGGGCAGATGCACCAAACGCAACACGTTTACCAAGAATGACAAACCCATGATATCCTGCAACATCCAAGCCCACGTGGCTTGCCGGAATATAAGCCACGTGGCAACGATTAAGCCAGCGAACACAGCCGCCGGAATGGCCAAAAGGTGAACTGAGCCGACGATGGGCAACAGCACTCTTGAATCCCTCGAGGTGGACTTTCGTCTCGACATCAACGCCTCGAAACATATCACGTACAATCCTTGGAAGGAAGCGAAAGAAAACACCAGTCTCATCACCACGAATACCCAATGTTGCATGGAATAAAACAAGATGAGTAAGACCGCTGACGCCATGATGACGAACCAAAACGCGCTGTACTCGTTTATCTCGATGCCCTCATGGGCTTCTCCTCCGTCACTACTACCGTCGATGTCATCATCATCACGTTTTGAGCTCACGACGGCTCGTTTGTCCTTCAACGACCACCTTCCACCGAGGGCTATGGTAGCGAGGGCCAACGCAACGAGAGCCGCAGAGGCCAAGAAATCAAACTGTCTCGGCAGTGCGTCGGAGCGTGCGATCGTAATCGTCGCGCCCACTTCCGTGGTGGCATCGAGGATCGCCTGTCCAGTCGTTCCCGTCACTAAAACGGTCACGACATCCAGTTTCTGATCCTCGTTGCACGTCATCGCGGTGAAGTCTTCCCCATCGCTCACCACAAAGACCGCCTTTGCTCCGACGTCTTGCGCCACCCTAGCCTTCTCGTAGAACTCACACTCCCCTCGCTTCACGACCAAGACATCTTTACCCGTGAAATCGTCTCCCACGCTACCGATCGCGCATCCGTAGGCGTCCGCGCTCGCCCCCCCAATCGTCCACGGCCCGAGCGTCGCGTTCGCCTCCACGTCCCCCCCGAACAGCGCAAGCCCTCCCGTGACGATCGTTTGCCACGCCCCGGTGTCGAGTTCTACGTCCACCGCGCGCGTTTCGCTTCGTTCTTGGCACTCCGGCTCTCCGTTCGCCCCCAAGAGCGTCGTCAAAAACGTCAAAATCCCGATCGCCCCGCACGCCGCCCATCGCGTCCTCCTTCGCGTCGTCGTCGTCGTCGTCGTCGTCGTCGTCGTCGTCCGTCGCGTCCGTCGCGTCCGTCGCGTCGGCGTTCTTTCCGTCACCATCGGTTTCGTCGCGAGACGCGCGCTGACTTCGCGCCGACTTCGCGCGCCGACGCGACGCGCGACGATGTGCCGACCCGCGCGCGGAGGGTGTTCAAAGCCCGACCGCCCGACCGCCGCGCGGCGGGGCGACGCGATTGCGTCGCGCGCGACGTCTGGGCGTCCCGGACTCCGCGCGCGCGCGACGAACCGGCGGGTCGGGGCGAAGAAAAGAAACAAACGACGACAACGACCCCGCGACCCCGCGCCGACCCAGAGCCCGCGCGCGCCCGTGGCGCGTCGGCCGCATGGAGGATGTGCCGCCACCGCCCGCGAACGACGCGGGGCGACCGCGTTTCGGCGCCGGGGCGTCGACGGCGGGGTCGACGGCGGAGGATTGGCGCAAGTCCAAGACGTCGGACGACGGAGGCGATTGGACGAGACGGCAACCGAGCGCGCTGGCGACCATGGACGCGCACAAGCGATCGCGCGCCGAGGGAGAGGCGAAAGCGCTGGAGGAGAAGGAGAACGAGTTTCACCTGCGGCAAGCCAAGGTGCGAGCGGACATACGAATAAAGGAGGGGCGGGCGAAGGCGATCGATTTAATCTCCAGGAATGTGTTCGCGGAATCGTACGTCGAGTTCGATGCGTTCGTGAACCCGCTCACGGTGTTGAAAGGGTTGACGGCGCACGAGCTCGGGGAGACGAGGAAGGAGTTAGAAGAACTGCGCGAGCTCGACACGAAGAATGCGCAAAGGCGAGAATTTTGGAGTGCTTTGATCGGGCTGACGGAGGAAGAGATGAACGAACACCGGAAGAACGCAGAGATCGAGCTCGCGCGGGTGCGAGGGCAAACGTCCGAACGCGCGGAGGCGACGGGCTTGCACGCCGACATCGACGAAGACGTCGTAGAAATCGTTGGCGGCAAATCTGCGTCGGAATTAGCCGAGCTCGAGAGCGAGATCTCCGAGCAAATTGAAGGCCCGGATGCGAGTGAAGTGGAATACTGGGGTGCGGTTTTGCAGCGGGTTAAACTTGCCAAAAAGCGAGCGATTGTCGAGGAGACGCACAAAGAGCTCAAGGTCAAGTTTGAGCGCGAAGAAATTGAAGACGGTGGTCGGGCACGATCGCTTGTCACCGCCGCACCAGCTGAGGAAGATGACGACGACGATGATTTGCTCGGTGATGACTTTGGAAAGCATACAGCGGACGATGATGCTCGCGATGGTGGAGAGTGGGACGACACGGGTGACGAGCCGGAGCGCACGGCGTTGGCAGAGTTTGATCCTTCTTTATCCCCGATGCGATTGCAAGAGGTAGAGGATGGGATCGAAATAATCGACATTGACCAAGAAGAAGCCAATCTCACTCGCTTTCGCGAGGAAGAACGCATCAAGAGCATGTCGCGCTTCAAAAAGGTGACCTCTGAGAACCGGGTGCTTCGAGGTAAGACAGAGGAAGATGTTTACAACGCATTCAAAAAGGCGGGAGGCGCACATCACAACACTGGTGTCCTCGCCAATTTGATCACTGGAACGACTGATTTTAAAGACATCGAAAAGCAAGCGGATAAGAAAGCGAAAGACTTGGTCGAGCGCATGATGGGCGCCACGGAAGACGGCGACGCAAACTTCTCCGCCGAGGTTGCGTTGGAATCTCAGGCGTACTGGTGGCACGATAAATATCGTCCACGCAAGCCTAAGTATTTCAATCGCGTTCACACAGGCTACTCGTGGAACAAGTACAACCAAACGCACTATGACTCGTCAAATCCGCCTCCAAAGATTGTGCAGGGGTACAAGTTCAACATCTTCTACCCGGACCTCATCGACACCACCAAGGCGCCTTCTTACAAAATCGAGCCCGACGGTTCGCCAAATGCAGAAACGTGTTTGCTCAAAATCACCGCGGGCCCACCGTACGAGGATATCGCGTTCAAGATCGTGAACAAGGAATGGGAATACAGCCACAAGCGAGGATTCCGATGCACGTTTGAGCGCGGCATCTTCCACCTCTACGTCAACTTCAAGAGATCGAGGTATCGACGATAGGTATTTTACTAGACAACGATTAGCGATTTGCAAAATCACATAGCAGCATGGCCAAAAAGACCGGAAGACGACTCGATTGAAGCTCTACAAAACAATTTACAACGCGTTGGGTTGTCAATGCCGAACGCTTGGCTACTCGACTAAGTTTTGCGCGCGAAAGCGACTCTACTTTTCCGCTTCCAACCGGCGCGCGGCTTCCTCCCTAGCCCAAGACGTCATCCTCGTGTCAGGCTTGGCTTGGAGACCAACGCAGAGAATGGCGGTGGCGAGGGTGAGTGCACCGTACCACGGCGCCTCCCAGTCTTCCCAAACTCTCCGCTTGCCCGGTGCCGGCGGAGTTTCGCCGAACAGGTAACCGTTCCGGCCCGTTTGCGTACCCTCCGCGAAGTATCCTCCCGGTGGACCCGCACCGTACGAGCGCACCGACGTGCGCTGCGCACCTCGTACAGCCGTGCAAACGGCACGACGGGCAAAGTTCATGGCGTCGTTCTCAAGTCGATCGCCGCGCGTGGGTTGCACTAAGAGGCGCGAAAGCGTTGCGCTTTGCGTCTACGTGTACGTATTAAACCAAATACGCGCTCACGCGCGTCTTCGCCGGCGGCGTAGCGTCACAGACTGCGGCGAAGCAGTGATCTAGGTCAGACAGAGATGCGCTGAGCTGGGGCTTCGTCAGAAATCGTTCAAGGCTCGTGCAGTGTGAAAACGATGAATTTCACAATGCGCTACGTTTGAAGACATGAGAAGGCGCTAATCGCTTTTATCATGTCTCGATAAGTACAAGAACGCATCGCGCTCGTAAAAGTAGAGCGTGACGAGGAGAATGGCGAGTATTATCGCCCCGCACCCAGTGTGCGCTAGTAAACCGAGGGCGCTCGGGTCACGACGTAACGCCTGGTCCGAGAGCCTGGCAACGATCGAGAAAATGACCAAGGCCTGCGCGTAAAGTGGTTCAGTGTTATAGATTGAGTGGTTCGCGCCGCATCATACGTACCGAAAGATATGTTTTTGAGAGGAACTTCAAGCGTGCATTTGCCTTTTGGCTCGCAAAGCGCTTGCGTATATACGAGCTCGTGAACGTGATTCGGACGATCATGCTCAAAGCGTTCGCCACGAGCAAGGCAACTGGCCCAAGTCTACGCTGAAGCATCAAAGTACCGCCCTAATTCATCAAATTAGTCGGATGGCTAGCCGTAGCAAAGAGTGAGCACGTACCACATTGACGAAAGAACACACGAGAAGCCAAATATTAGACGAGCTTAATTCGGACGAGGACTGTGTAACGGTCGTAAATCAGTCAAACGCAATGAAATGCTATAAATGATCACTTACCATCACCGCGTGGGCGAAAGCCTCCGTGATACCGTTCACCTGCGAAGCAGCGACAAGTCAGAGTTAATGAAATAATTCACGCCCACGAAAACGCATAAATAATTAATTCCAACGCATGCACGTTGAGAAACCAATTGCCACCGTAGCACGCGCGACGCAATACTTACCGCAAGTGGTAGAATCAAAATGGCGTAGAAACCGAGCGTTTCAGACGCGAAATGCTGGTTTGCCCACCGTTCACCATATAAAATTCTGTCGACGAACCGAAATAATTAAATACAACACCTCAAAAGCTGACGCCAAAGCGACTCACCTCAGCGCTAACCACGAAAAATGAGGTCCCATGAATGCCTGTTAGCGTAAGTGAGTCAGTTCCGCTCGTTCAAAGACGACAGGCTCGCGTAAGATCACACACTCACCGCCGTGCTCCCGAAAATAATTGCTACGCGTAATAATGCATTGAAGACTTCCTTTTCCTTCGATGATTGCGACTTCGACGAGACACTGCGCGTGAAAATAACAAACGCCGCCTCTTCAAAAGGTTGTAGCACCAATCGTGCGAATGCCGCGCTGTTTCAAAATATTTAGTCGACAATTAATTAATTATCGAAATAGTTCCAACTCACCCGAGGGAAGCCACGAGGCCGTAGACGCCGACTTCATCCGCAGCGGCGACGGCTATAAGAGCAGCCTTTTCTCCTTCCGCCAAAACGAGCTTCCACACAGCCTGCGTATGAGTGATCGTGAGTCGAGACGCGTTTTGTGCACGAGAAATCACTCACCTGAAGAGAAAAAATACCAATTAATTTCACTGTTGCACTATCTCTCAACATCGACTTCTCCGGCGCTTTCGTCGTAGCACATACGTATATCACCGCCATTGATATGGCGTACAGCAACTGCACCACGAAATTCTCGTCAGTCGCGGTACGATGCGGTGTGATTTAATTCCCGCGTGAAATAAAATTAACTCTCACCTGCGAGTACGCAAACGCCATGACGACGTTGTTTTGGTTCGCTGAAACCAGCGCGTACGTCAAGACACTTCTAAGGACCGTGGACGTGGTTTCTGCGAATAGTCTCAGCTTGAACGCCGACATTCGCATCGCTCGGATGTAATATGGCTCCGCGCACAGTTCGATGAACGCTGCGGCGCTGTAGTAGAGTAGCGCCAAGCCGTACGGTTCGCGGGTGGATATGTTTTGCGACCAAATCACGCCCAGAGGAATGACGATGGAAAGAAAGCCACCGATCGGAAGTACGAGCCAGGCGTACCCGAGCGAGGCGTCCTTCACGGAATCTCTCATCAGTGCTCGACGAAAGCCTTCGCGGGTGGTGAGAATCGCCGTGGACAGCAGATAAAAGTGCACGGTTGGAACGCCGAACTCCTCCGGCGTGAGTCGGCGGGCCACCAGGGTGTTGATGAAGAACGGTAAAAGTTTCGACGTGAGTTGCGTCGCTTCGCGATGAAAACCTCGTCGTCAGTCGAGTCGCGACGCGAGTCGCGTCGAGCGCGTACGATGTCGTTGGTGTCGTTTGACGCGCATCGCGCGCGACGGTTCTCGCAGCCGTCGTCGTCGTGACGCACCGAGTAAATACGCGAAGCCGACGATGAAGTTTGGCTTTGATTTCGTCTCCATCGCGCGCGTCGATCGCCCGACGCGCGCCGAGGCGCTCATCGTGGACGCCGGTGAATAACGACTCTGCGAAGACCTGCGAGATTGGCGCCACACGGGAGTTCGCGTCGGCGGCGATGGAAACTGCGCTTTCGCATTCGCCGGCGCGCGCGTTTCCGATGTCGACGGCGGAAGAATTGAGCGAGGCGTTGGCCGATGCGGCGCGTTACGGTGAGTTCGACGAGTGTCGGGCGTACTTGGACCAAGGCGCGCTCGCGGACGCGTACGACGGACTTTTGTTCGCCGCCGCGAATGGGCATGTGGAAATTGTATCGCTCTTTCTCGAGTACGGCGCGGACGTGAACAAGACGAACGATCAGGGTAGCACGGCCATGCACTGGGCGTGTCTGAACGGTCACGCCAATATCGTGCAACTGCTCCTGGACAAAGGAGGGAGCGCGAGCGTTTGCAATCAAGCCGGCAGAACGCCGCTGGACGAAGCGATGCACAACGAGCGGGAAGAGTGCGTGAAGGTGATCATGGAAGCCGAGGGCGAACAAGACATCGAGTTGGAAGAAATCGATGAAGAAGCTGCCGAGGACGTCAGCACGGATGAGGAAGAGCAACGCATGGACTGAGGTCGAGGCGCATAGCATAGCAACACAGATTTTATCAGCGCGCTCTGTATCTCGTAGCCTGATTGATGCACAAGCAAGCCAATAATAACGAAAGAAGAGTAATTTATGAGGAAATGTTTTGTTAAGTTTGTTTACATTGCGCTCTTAAGGTTTTCACCGACATTCTGCGAGGGATGAGAAAAGTTGTCGCGATTTCGTCAGTCTACGGCTTCGCGGCGCCCTGGTGTGTTCGCCTCGATTCGCCGATGTCCCATACCTTCCAGTTGATGATCTTCCACAGGTTTTTGACGTAATCCGGGCGAAGATTCTTGTACTGTAAATAGTAAGCGTGCTCCCAGGTATCGACACCGAGGATCGGGGTCAGTCCCGTGCTCAAGCAGACGTCTTGGTTTGCCGTCGTCGTCACGGCGAGCTTCTTGTTCGCCTTGTCGTAGCCCAACCAGCCCCAACCAGAGCCTTGCACGGCCACTGTGGCTGCCGTAAATTTATCTTGCATCGCGTTTAACGATCCAAAGTCGCGCTCGATCATCTTCAGCAGTTCGCCCTCGGGAAGCGCGTAGTCCTTCGGCGGCGTCAGGCACTTCCAGAACAGCGCGTGGTTCACGTGTCCGCCGCCGTTGAATTTGATCGCCGGCTGCATCGCGATCATCCCCGCGTAATCACCCTTCGCTTCCGCTTCCGCGTACTTCTCTTGCGCGATGTTAAAGTTCGTGACGTAGGTATTGTGGTGCTTTTGGTGATGAATCTCCATGATCTCTGCGCAAATCACCGGCTCGAGCGCGCTGAAGTCGTAGTCCAAATCGGGAAGCTTGGCGCTCACGAACGCGCGCGTCGGTGCGCGCGACGACGCCAACGCGCGGCATCGTCGCGCGCTCGTCGTCACCGCTCGACTCAACATCGTCGTCGTCCGTCGTCGTCCGTCGTCCGTCGTCGAGTGCGGTAAAAAGTCGCGTCATCGGGCCGTCGCGCGCTTTTTTACTTTTACCCCCACAGCGGTCGCGACGGTCAGACGGTTACGGCGGACATCGAAATCGAAATCGAAATCGAACTCCATCAATCAATCAAATCTTCTCGGCGCGCGTCAACGCGCGACGCGTCGCGTCGCCGTGCCGGGACCCGATTCGCGCGTCGTCTCGATAACGCGAACGACGACGACGACGACGACGATGCGCGCGAGCGTCGACGACGTCGACGTCGAGCTCGACGTCGCGGCGACGTGGGACGCGGACGCGGCGGAGCGACGACGAGGACGCGACGACGAGGGCGCGGGGACGACGCTCGCGAACGACGACGACGGTGGTTGCGGTGACGAGGGAAACGAACGCACGATTGATGAATTGTTCGACGAACGCATCGGACAGGCGAATCACACGCAGCTCGCGCAGTTCGCGCTGAGCTCCGTCGCGTGGCTCCCGGCGGCGTTTCTCACGCTGACGTCGGTGTTCACGGCGCGCGAGGTTGATTGGAAGTGCGCGACGGAGAACGGATGCTTGGACGGGGACAGTGGAAAATTATTAAATATATGCGCCATGGACAGAGAGCTCTGGACGTGGGTAGACGCGAAGAGTTCAATCGTATCGGAGTGGGACTTGGTGTGCGCGCACGAGTACAAGGTGCAACTCGCGAATTCTATTTTCTTTGTCGGTTTCTTGATGGGGGCTGGAATTTTGGGCCAGATCGCCGATAGCAAAGGGCGCGTATTCGGCCTATACGTCTCCACCGCGTTGGCGAGCGCGGGCGCTATGCTCGCGGCGATGGCGGGTGGTTACTGGACGTACTTTTGGTGCACAATGCTGCGTGGATTCGGTTGCGGCGGGCTCGGCGTGGCGAGCTACGTCCTGTGCACTGAGGTGCTCGGAATAAAGTGGCGAGCCGTCCTTGGGATCTCAACGCAATACTTTTGGTCCGGAGGGATCGCGCTGATGGCTCCGGTGGCGTATACGATGCCAAAGTGGAGGACTTTTTCCACATTTTGTGGACTCAGCGGATTGGCGTACGTCGCGCTATCGTCCAAATTTCTGTGGGAGTCTCCTCGTTGGTATTTGGCAACTGGGAAGGCTGACAAGGCACACGAAGTGATGACTCACCTCGCAAGAGGGAACCCGAAATTTACTGGTCGACTGCCGCCGCTGAAGCAAACTCGCGTGGTGAAAGGTTTGAACGTCACCGCGGTGCTCCCGTATCCGGTGTTGCGACAGCGACTCGTCGCCATGGCGTACATTTTCTGCGTCACGAGTATGGTGTATTACGGGTTATCACTCAACGTTGATGCTTTGAGTGGGTCGGTATACATGAATACGTTCATCAGTGGCATCGTTGAGTTTCCTTCGCACGTTTTTGCGCAAATATACGTCGACAGACTCGGACGAAGAATGACGCTGCTCGTGCTCATGGGGACCGCCGCCGTGGGTGTTTTCTCGAGCTCGATGTTTAGCGGTTCGTCTCAGGTTTTCGTGTCGATGATTGGGCGGTTCGGAATCGCTGGATCGTTCAACATGATTTACTTGTACACCACTGAGTTGTTTCCCACCATCGTACGATCGGCTTGCCTGGGAACGTGTTCGCTCGCCGCTCGCGTCGGCGGCATCATCGCGCCTGGGATTATTCTCGCGCAAACCATCAGTGCGGCGATTCCTCCCGTCGTTCTCGGTCTCGTCGCCGCATCAGCGTGCTTAACAACGCTTACATTACCCGAGACTCAAGGGATCGTGATAGAGGAATCATTGGCGGGTGCGGCTCGACAAAACATGGGCGGCGCCGGTCGCGCCGGCGCGCGAGACGTCGGCTTCGCGCGTCTCGTGGAACAAGGCGACGTCGACTCCGCGGCGATCGGAGACGACGAAAACGCGCAGCTTTAAATTAGCGATACATTAGCGATATATCTTGTCGATGTTGTTGTTGTTGTAACACGATAGTTCTCTAGGCAAAACACGATTAATCCTTCCCCGATTCCCCCCACAAAATCGCGTTCACGTCTTGGCCTTTTCGCGTGTACACCCCCCCGTTATCGATCAATCCCGGGCACGGTCTGTACGCCTTGATCGGCCACCACGCGAACAGCGGGATCGCCCCCATCCCGCCCTGGATTCGCCCGCTCCCATCGCACTGCATCTTCTCCTTCGCCAGCCCGCACGAGTCGCACGACCCCGAGCACGCGCCTTTGGATGCGTCCCCGTCGGGCGATGCGTTCGCGCGCGCGACGTGCGCGCGTCGCGTCGCGCGTGTGGTCGCGCGCGTCTTCGCGCGCGTCGTCACGCACGTCGTCGTCGTCGCGCACGTCGTCGTCGTCGTCGTCGCGCGCATCATCGCACCTCGCGTCCGCGTCGCGCGATGCCGCGACGCCGATGCGGATAACACGCGCTCGAGCGTCTGCGGGACGTCGACGTCGCGACGATGCGACGATGCGACATCGCGCGTCGCGCGTCCGGCGATGACGTCGACGGCGACGACGACGCGAACGACGACGCGTCGTCGTCCCGCGCGTCGCGTCGTCGCCGCGCGCGTCGTCGCCGCGTGCGTCGCGCTCGCGCGCGTCGCGCGCGGGACCGCGGGCGAAGGCGCGTTCGCGCGGGCGCAATTCCAATCGTGCCCGGGATGAAAATTGAACCGCCTCCCGGAGATCAAGACGTTCCTGAAGGAAGTCGTCGAGGTCGGGGGGTACGGCGAACGCGTGGGCGTGACGTGGACGCCGGGACACCCGCCGTCGCTGCACATGCAAGACGAACGCGGGAACAACGTGGAGACGGCGAAACTGACGAGCGAGTGGACGGTGGAGCGCGTGGAGACGTATTTGAACGAGCGAGGCTTTTATAGACCGGGGCAGGAGAGGGAAACCGCGCGCGTGGAGCTTTAACCGCGACGCGGGGATGGAAACGAGTCGCGCGGAACGCGCCGAGCCGTGACGCGTCGTCGCGCCGGGAGCGCGAGCTCTGCGACGACGCCGATATCATATCAGGCGCATCCGACGACTAGAATTTGTATTTTTGTATTCATCAATTCTCTAGGCGTAATTCTCTGTGCGTTCGTTATCGCTTGAGCTGTCGCGCGACGTTTGAAAAGCCGCGGCGCTCGGAGAAGACGCTGTCGGTGCCAGAGACTGGACCATCCGATGCCGTTCTGTTCGGATTTACGAGTTCAATTCCTTGGACCGGCGTGAAAGCCAGGCTAGATGCCATCCCGGACGTCCCAGCCGTGCTAGCAAACGTGGATTTTCCGCCCTTGTTATCCGTCTTGATGAGCTTGGCCGCCTTCGCGGCGAGTCGCATTCTGCCGGCGACGGCGGCGGAGCCCGCGGCGGAACCCAGCGTGCCGAGACCTTCGCCATCGTATCCCACCTCTTCTTCGACTTCGTTGAAATTCACGCGATTCGCCGCCTTGCGCATGTCCGTAAGACCGTATCTTTCCTTGAGCGCTCTCGCGCGGCGACCGCCTCGGCGTTTCTTTTGCTCGACTCCAGGCGCGGGTAAAGGTTTCGCCGTTCGCGCGGGAGGCGGCTCCTGCCACTTTTCAATTTTTTTCATGATTTCTTCGGCAAACTTCTTCCCAGTGGCACCGTCCGGGGACTCCCCGTACGCATCGACGCGCGCCATAAGCGAACACTTTGCGCCAATCAGACGAGCCGCCTTGCTTCGCCACGCGGGCGGCGTCTTCTTTTGGATAATGTCGCAGTCGTAAATGAAGCCAGCGTGCAAATCTCCCGCTCGCACAGCCGATGCACTCGACATGCCCGCGGTCGCCTTCTTCTTAGACCCCAAAACTTGGACGTTACAAGCCGGCATTTTCGACAGAGCGTGCAAGCCGCCGGCGATGCCGATGAGCTGCGCCGCGATGTCGCTTCCCAATACTGCGCTCAAATTTGGCGCCGTGTCCGCCATGCGCGTGGCGACGTAGTTGAACATCTTCTTTTTCGCCTCATCGAGCTCTAACGCTCGATCACACGCGCGTAAAGTCTTCTCCAAATCGCTCTCGCTCAGCGGTTGTCCAGACGTCGTCGATCCCGTGACGCTCACCACCATGATGGTCGCCGACGGCAACACGCCGTCCAATTCCACCCCCATCATGTCCATCTCGTTCCCGATCGCCTTCACCACTCGCGCGTAATCGATCGGATGCAGCACCAAGGACTCTAACTCTGGGAATTTACTCTTATACCTGTCTTTAATGTACTGATGCACGACGGCGACTTCGTTGTCCACCTCCACCGTGAGCGCGTTGCACTCCACCACGAGCGCCTCCGCGCCCTCGTCGATCGCCCCCGCGCGCTTTCCCGACGCCGTCGTCGTCGCGCCGTCCATCCCATCCCTTTCCATCGCTTCGTCCACCGCGCGCGTCACCCTGAGATACCTCTCCGTCGTCGTCAGCGTCGCCACGTCGTCCAAATCCTCCGCGCGCGCCGCCGCCGTCGTCCCCGCGCGCGCCGTCGCATCGTTCGCGTTCGCGTTCGCGCGCGCGCGCGCGTCGTCGTCGTCGTCGCGCGCGTCGTCGTCGCTCAGATCGTCCAGGTCCGCCAGGAACGAGTCCGCGAGCGTCGTCATCGCGTCTCTGCGATTCGACGTCGCGATGTCGCGATGCGCGACAGTGCGCGACGCGAGGCGGTGCGAGGAAGAAAGACGTGGACCCGATGCCGACGCACGCGGAAGAGGACGCGGCGCGGATGCGACGACGCGAGAGAGAACACGAAGCGCGATGCGAATACGCCGAGGTGCGACCAAATCGACAGACGACGAGACGACGGACGACGACGCGAATGAATCAAATCAATCAGCAGCCACGCGCGCGTTGACTGCAGTTTAAACTTAGCGCGAGGCGAACGAACCGGAGTGACGAATGTGGATTTTGTTTGTGCGACCCAGGCGCTGCGAGAGCGACAGGAAGACGTGAATTGGCGATCGAGAGCGCCGGAGGCGGAGACGCGATCGATCGAGGCGCGAGAACACGAACGAAGAGCGCGGGAGCGGGCGGCGGCGCTGACGCGGCGAAGAGACGCGCTTCGAGTCAAACTGGCGAGCGAGGAGGCGCGATACGAGGAAGAGATGGCGGGAAAACGCGTCAGCGCGGCGGCGCGACGGATGGAATTGGAGGCGCGCGCGCGCGAATTGTTGGCCAAGCGCGAGGAGGAGCGGAAACAGCACGTGGAGGAGATGACTTACAAAAAGTGGAAAGAGTCAAACGAGACGGCGCGCGACGGCGCTCGCGCGGCTTTGGCGAATGAAGTGCAAATGGGTCGACAAGCGCAGGTTGAAGAGCGAAGGCGCCTTGCGGTGGAACACGCCGAGCGCGAGAAAAAAATAAATGCAACGATTTCCGCGCTTCGCGCGGAGGATTCGGCGCGCATCGATGAACGAGATGCGGCGTTGAAAGCGGCGCGAGAAGCGCATTCGCGCGCGCTCTTTGAGCAAATGTCGTCGCGAGAGCACGACAGACTCGCAAGCTTGGAGGAGCGACGTCACGAACGGGCGCAACTGAACGCGCGATGGGAACAAGAAAATGCGATCGACGCCGCGAATCAGCGGGAGGAAGCGCTCAGGCAGCGCCAAGTCCACGCCGACTTGCTTCGCTCGAACGCAGAGCGGCAGTTGGAGTCGTTGGCGGCGCTCGAGGAGGAACGGGCGTGCGACGCTCGATTGGTTGAAAACGCGATGGAAGAGGAGCGCATACATGCCAAAGAGCACGCCGAGCTCGTCGCTCGGCGACGCGAGGAAGAGATCCTCTTCCGAAAGTATCTAGAGGAGCTCACTTCAGAGAAGCGCGCGAACAAAGAAATAGACGACGTGGCTGTCGAGGAGGCGCGACTGGAGCACGAAAGAAAATTGCGAGCGCGCGAAGAACTTGAAGCACATCAAAGAGAACAGTTGATGAAGGATGTGATTGATGGTCGTCGCCAACAAATCGCCGAGGCCGAGGCGAAGAAGCGCGCGGAGAAGGAGGAAGAGCTCGCGTGGCGCAGGGCAAACGAGGAAGACATGGAGCTCGCGAGGCGTCAACTCGACGAGAAGCTTCGCATGGCGACCGAAGCGAGTCTCCGACATCGGGCAGAACTAGAGGCTCAAATTAGCGAACGAAAATCCAGATTAGGCGACGGAGACGTATCGTCTGGATTTGTCGATGTCGACGTCGAACGAAACGAGCGATTCGCTCGACGTTTCGCCGAAGAGAAGCAGACGTCGAAGGTGTATTCTTTTTAGACTCTTTGGAGGAAATGTAATTATCGATGCATTGAGCGCTGTGTATCATTCGCCGAACCCACGGTGCTGGAGCTGCGACTTTGGCGGCGCGATCCAAGGTGGGTGGAAATTCATTCGAACCGTCGCCGGCTCAATCTGATGCGGCATCGTGAAAAGCGAGACGCACGGATAGTACGTACCTGGTGTGATTTCGTTTACGAACGCACGTCCGAGAGAAACACCATTGAGATAAAACTCGATGTACGATGAGTCGCGCCGTCGTAGTCGGCGTGAAATCCTCGCGAACCAACTTTGCGCGTCTGAAATCTCGAGATTTAGACAAACGCCGACGACGTCGCCCTCCTTCACGCGCGCGTCCGCGTACGGCGCGGGCGCTCGATCGTGCACCACGCTCCCTGTTCTCTGAATGAACGCGTACCCGTGCGCGTCCGCCCCCACGGAAGCGTCCAAATTCGCCTCCCGCGAAGCCACGCCGACGCGCGCGAACCCCGTCGCCCCCAGGCGTTCCAACGCCGTCTCGTAGTACGCCACCCCGCGGTCGACGCCCGTGCACTGCGGTCCTCGCGCGGCTCGATGTCCGCACCGACTCGAAAACGTGCATCCCTCGCGTCCCTGGCTCGCGCACCACCCCCCCGCGCCCACCGAAGTCGCCATCCTCGCCAGCCTCGAGGCCGCGTTCTGTCGTTTCGACTCCCCGAATCGCGATTTCGGGCGCCATTTAGGGTTGTGGGTCGGCGGGCGGTGCCGACGGGTCGATTCGATCGTCCGTCGTCGTCGTCCGTCGTCCGTCGCGCCGCACACGCGCGCGACGGACGCGCGTCGGCGCCGAGGGAACGCGCGACCGCGTCGACGATGACGGGCGGCGCCGCGCGACGCGCGCTCGCGCGGGGCGCGCGCGCGATGGGCGCGATGGGGACGAGGACGACGAGGACGACGACGACGACGACGACGCGCGGCGCGACGCGGACGATCGCGCGCGCGATGGACGATCGCGCGATGGGAAGACGCGAGATGAGCGCGCGCGGTGGGTGGGAGACGCCGGCGCGCGAGCGATGCGCGTGGACGCGGGCGCTCGGGAAGGAGGGGTTCGGAGGAGGGGCGCGCGCGCGCGGATTCGCGAGCGAAGGAAAACCGGAGGACGAGACGACGGCGGAGGACGAGAGTGGGGAGGACGCCGAGGGCGATGGAGAGGGCGAAGATGAAGTCTCGCGACTTCGCGGGGAGCTGGAGGAGAAGGACGCCAAGGTGGCTGATTTGACGGATAGGATTCTGAGAACCATGGCGGAGATGGAAAATTTGCGCGAACGCACGCGTCGTCAAGCCGAGGATGCGAAAAAGTTTGCGATTCAGGGGTTCTGCAAAGATTTACTCGACGTCGCCGATAATCTCGATCGCGCCATCGCCACGGTGACCGTAGACGACGATGAAAACGACGTGGAGAAGGTGAAGACAAAGCTCAAGAGCTTTCATGAGGGCGTGGTGATGACCGAGAAGACGCTCTTGTCGGCATTTAAAAAGCATGGTGTCACAAAGTTCAACCCCGAAGGCGAAGAGTTCGACGCCAATTCGCACATGGCTCTTTTTAATGTCCCTATACCCGAAGGTTCCGACGCTAAAGCGGGCACGGTGGCGGCGGTGACGAAGACGGGATACTCGCTCCACGAACGCGTGATTCGCGCGGCTGAGGTAGGGGTGTATCAGTGAATGAAATAGAACAACAACGCGCTTACTGCTAGCATAGCTTACATAATAAAGTACAAATCAATTACTACTAAGTTTATGGAGGATCACAAGCCTGTCGGGGAAAAACGCACGTCTCGCGCGGACGTGAACGCAGCGTCGTCCTTCACCTTCGCCTCGGCTTCGGCCTTCATGCTTTGCGCCGCAGCGACTACCGTGGGGTCGCTATCAGCCTTCAGTATGATGATCGCCGCGCTGATATCCGGCAGAGAAATGTATGTGGGATCGAGTCGAAGAACTTCGGTTAAGAAGTGACTCAGAGCCACTCGAACCGCCGCGACGGAATCCTCGGCGAGCATGACCAACAGCGGTAACAATTCATCTACCACGAATCGTTGCTCGACTTCTCTCGCGAGCGCGAGGCAAATGTTGATGTATGCTCTGCGGTCGGACCATCTGTGACTCGTGGCGAGTAGTTTAATGGAAGACATCGCGTTCACGATGGTTTCCGAGTACCACGACAATTCCCTCGCCGCGTTGAAGAGAACTCTGCCAGCGATCTCGACGGTTTTCTCGCGCACAACGGCCGCGGTGTCATCTAAATACGCGAGCAAGATTGGCACGATAAACTCAGCAGTAGCCGCACCAGACAACAATTCGGCCACGGGGAGAATCTGTTTGGCCAACGCAAAACGAATCCTCCAATTCCCGATCTTTTCGGCATCCTCCGACTCAAAGGTCGACAAAAGTCGGATCAGCGAAAGCCGAGACGCCGAACCGATGACGGCGAAGATTTCACTCAAATGTTCAATCACACCGATCTTGACTTCGTCAGTGTCTTCTAGAAAACTCTCCAACACTGGTAGTAAATCTTTCTCTGCGTTGTCTCGACCGATGATGGTCGCTATCTCGTGAAGCGAACAACCCAACGTTCGACGGACTCTCCAATTCAAGCTTGCGGCTAACAATCGAAACGCCGGGCGTAATTCTGTCCATCTCGCTGATGTCAACGAGAGCACCACGCCTGGTAGGTTGTATGCGCAAGTTTCTTGTAGCGCGCTGCTGCTTGTCGAACTCTCCGCCATGCTCGTGAAGTAGTCCACAAAGATAGTCGGCACCTCAACAGAGCTCAACGCGAAAATAAGTTGCCCGAGCTGCTCCAACGCTGCTGTACGCACTTTGAAGCTGACATCATTGGCCAAAGGCTCGAAAGTCTCCGAGGCAACGTCGAGCATTCTGTCCGTCGGCACCGCTCTGACGAGTTGCACGACGTGCTTCGCGCATGTGGCTCGGACTGCCCATACACTGTCCCTGGACAAGCGCGCAAACGTCGGCAAAGTCGATTCCAACGTGTCGTTAGCATCTAAAATCTCAAATGTGTCGCTCAGCGCGGAGGCGACGGCTTCTCTAACTCTATATTCTGCGTCGCTCGCCAAATTTAACAGACTCGGCAGCAAATCACTTTTCGTCATCTCTACGCCGACAACAGCTGCTAATCTCCCCAGCACCTTCGCCGCACTCATTCTAATTTCTTCTTCATCGCTCTCCGAGAACGATTTCAACGTTGGAAGCAACAAACTGCGTTGCTTCTCGGGTGACAGCAACGAAGCCACTGCGCCGCACGTTTGTTCTGCGGCGCTGACAACCTCCTCGCGATCATCCTCTATCAACATAAAAGTCACTCCGAGCAGTTTAATCGCGCATACGTGATCTGATCTTTCGCTCAACCTCCCCACACACGCTGCAAATCGGTCGAGTTGCTCGGCCACGCTTCGGCGCACATCGTCGTCATCATCCTCGGCCAGCTCTGCGATTAAATCGATTGGGAACGCCCCAACGTCGTCTTCTAGCGTCCGTTCGCACACGCGCGACAGTGCAGCGACGTGATACAACCGTTGACTCGCGACGTGGCAGTCTCGGCAGTATTTAGACGTCAAATCGAGCTCGGAAGACCCGGGGACGTCGTTGGAATAATCGTCTGCCAACACCGCGCGGTCGTCGTCGACATCGACGAAACGCTCGAGTTCGAGCACGGTATCCAGGGAAGAAGCCGCGGGACGATCACTCGTCGAGCTGGCGTCGCGGTCAGCGCCGTCAAGGGCGTCTGACATCCTCGCTGGCGCCGCGGCGCGCTCTGCGGCCAAAAGGCGAACGCGCGACACGCACCGAGTCGCCAGAGCGACGGGGCCAACACTGCGAGCAAGATAAAAACTAAATCAGGCGTGAGACGCACGGCGAGCGCGTTTGAGAAGGCTGCGCGAGGCGTGGCGAGCGCTCAAAGTACTGTTTTGATTTCGCTGAACGTTTTCTAACAAAATCTCTATCCCAAATATCACACCCTCCTCGCTGACACTGCTCCTAAGTTGGCTAAGAAGACCCAGACATTTATTCGTCTTCTTCGCTGCGGAGACGAGCAGACGCGTTCGTCACCTTCACGTTGAGTTGACGAGCGCGCTCGACGATGGCCGCGCGGTTGCGGGTCGCGACGTTGTGCGCAATCTCAGCGCAGTACTTGCGGTTGTGCATGAGAAGGAGGTCGAGATCCTTGACGTTGTGGACAACGAACTTCAAAAAACCGTTCGGCAACAAGTGTCGCGTCTTCTTCGCCGAACCGTAACCGATGTTGGGCATCGGCGGCAAGCCCTTGAACTTGCGGCGCTCGCGAGAGTCAATACCCTTCGGGCGTCTCCATGACGTCTGTGCATCGTACAAAGCCGACAAGCGATCATTCGGTCAGTCTCGCGCTCATTCAAGGTCTTATCTCGCCTTCGATCGAGATTCCATCGTCTCTCGTTCGTTTTCGACGCCGTCGTGTCCACCCGCGCGCGGCGCCTTCCGCGCTAGGGTCTGTCCTCCTCGCCCGGACGTCATCGCGTTCTCAACCACCCTCGCGCGTCGCGCGGCGCATCATCGCTCTCGCCGCGCGCGTCGACGCCATTCGAATATTTCGCATCGTTTTCTATCACGTACGTTCGCGATGCGCTTGTACCGATCCGACTGGTACTTCTTGAACGTCTTCGTTCGCTTCTTGACGATCTTGTGCTTGATGAGCGGGGTCACCATGGCTGCTCGCGAAACACGCGTTTTCACGCGTTCACACGTCGTCAGTCACCGCTCGCGCCGCGCGAACGAAATACTCTTCACCCAGCGCCGTCGTCGTCTGCACCACCCGCGCTCGCGCCCGCGCTCGCGCCCGCACGCAGTCGACGACATCGCGCTGCACCGTGACCCTAATCGCGCGCGCTCGGTTCGCGCGCGCTGCACGCGCGATCGACGCGCCGTCCGCGCGCGCGCGCCGATGCATCGATGGTCACCGCGTCGTGCATTCGTTCCGCGCGCTCGCATCGTTCGCGCCGCACCTCTACTCCGCGCGCGTGTGAAAGACGGACGGCGTCGCGGCGACGCGCGACGAGGCGCGCGAGGCGAGTCTTCCTCGCGCACGTCGCACACGGACCAACCACCGCGCGCTTTTTTCCCTCATCGATCTCGACTCAAGGGAAGGCCCATCGTCGTATTCGGTGAGGAAAAGCGCCTTCAAACGGTTCGATTGGGAAATCGTGCGTCTGACTGCGCGCCAGTGACTCGGCCGTTTTGGCCGCGGTCCGCGGATTGACGCGGCGTCGGACGCGCGGGGGACGCGCGCGGCAGAGCGCGCGGTAGAGCGCGTGCGAACGCGACGAATCCGTCGATCGACGCGACGACGATCGAACGCGCGCGGGCGACGTCGATCGCGCGCGTCGGACGCGCGGACGGACGCGGACGAAAATACGTCGTGGACATCGGGGCGGCATCGTTCAAATTCGTGCGCGCGACGGGACGGGACGTGCGCGAAGAATTCAGCGGTGATCGGCTCGACGCGGTGAGGGCGGCGAGAAATAGGACGTAGACGTTGAACTGGACGGAGACGATGGGGAAAGAGGCGCGCGCGCGGTCGATGGCGAGGGTGGAGAAGGTTTGAACGCGACGCGAGCGGGACGACGACGACGCGCGGGATGAGGACGAGCGATATGAGGTCGTTTCGTCCATCGCGTGCGATTTGGTTGGTCTTATTCCTAATCACGGTGGCGGCGTGCTTCGCGTGCGGCGCTCGAGGATTTGAGATTCCAGAGGTGGAATGGATGTATCCGAGCGCGGGACACGTGGGCGGCGGCGAAGTCGTCACGCTCTCGAGTAAGCAGCTGGCAGCGGTTCAGAATATACCAGGGGCAGAGCTCACGTGCAAGTTTGATAATGAGTTCGTTCGGGCGTATTACGTAGACGCCGAGACGGTCAAATGCACAGCACCGTCACACACGGAGGGTTTCGTAAACGTCGAATTCGCGCTCAACAATGAAACGGGAGACTTTTTGAGAACAAAAGGATATCAATTTGTGAGTGGCGCCAAGGTGGACGCCGTGAACTCTGTGTATGGTATTTCAGGAGGTATCGTAGACGTATTCGGTGCTGATATGCACGTGTCGCAGTACTGTCGATTTGGCGACCTCACGACTACTGGGCACATCGTCTCGTCTGGTTTGATGAAGTGTGAATCACCTTCGATCGACAAGGGAACCGTCGCTGTGGACGTGTCTTTGACTTCCTCAAACTTTTTCGAGGCTTTCAGTAGCGTCCAGCACATTTATATCGGCGCGCCGTCGATAAGTCGCGTCAGTCCAGCAGTCGGTACTGGCGAAGGGGGCACGTTGGTGACGCTGACGGGACAAAATTTTGCGCCGACAAGTTTGTTGCGGTGTCGCTTCGGAGCAATTGAGGTCTCCGCGATTTACCAGAATGAAAATACATTGGAGTGCGCGACGCCTGCATCTTCTTTAGCGGCTAAGCCCCTGAGCGTCTCGATGAATCATCGAGACTATGTGACATTCTCAAACTCGTTCACTTTTCTATCGAGTCTCGTTGTCGATGCAATCGCGCCGTTCCAGGTCTCTTCGGCAGGATCTTCCCATGTGTCTATCACGGTACCGAGTATCGTGCAAACACCAGAGCTTGCGTGTAAATTTGGCTCGCATAAAGTTCCAGGTCTCGCGGGAACCAACGCTGTGACCTGCGTAGCTCCAGCTGGAATCGGTTTTGTCTCCGTTGCGGTGGCCTCGAACGGTCAAGATTTCCAATATTCCGTCTTTGCATCAGACAGTGTGCAGCTTGAATTAAAGGACGTGATTGAAATTACTAGAATAGCGCCCAGAGTTGGTGCCATAGGAGGTGGAACATTAGTCCACATAGAAGGGGAGCATTTGCTGCAAGACAATCCTGTCTGTAGGTTTGGTACGACTACCGTAGCGGCAACACATGTTTCCTCGGCGTTGATGATTTGCGAAACGCCTAGCATGTTTGAAGGTGCATATGCACTGGACGTATCGGTAGTAGCAACCGCAGTAGAATTAGCGATGAAGCCGCAATTTTTGTTTGATCCACCTCCAGTGGTCACGGCTCTATCACCATCAATGGGTTTAGTCGAGGGCGGTACCACAGTCACAGCTGCCGGGCACTCTTTCAGTGATTCACACGATCTCGCGTGTAAGTTTGGCTCAATTGGTCCTGTCGTGGGCGAATGGATCGCTGCAGATGAATATAGGTGCCTAGCGCCTGCGCACGTAGAGGGTTGGGTGAATTTTGACATCGGCATGGTCAGCGAGTTCGGCGCCATGTTTGCTGATGGTCCGCAGGTGACTTTCTTGTATACTACTGAAGCGTCAGTGACCACAATTATAAACAACGATAATAATACCGCAACTGTGACTGGTACGGGATTTGTTCCTGGTCAAGATGTGTATTGCAATCTTGGAAATGGTGACGCCTTGGTCCCAGGCATCGTCCTCAGCGATGGTTCTGTTCTCTGTGGGTTACCCGAAGATAACAACGGCGTAAACGAGTACGATATAAGAATTGTCGATAGCTCCGGCAATAACATCGTCTCCAGTACCGATGCAAATGATATTTTAACGAGGAAGGTGTTGCTGGATCACTTGCTTCCGCTGTCTGGCCCGTCCATCGGTGGGACAGCCATCGTGGTGTATGGTGATCACTTTTCTCCCTCTTCTTTGTGTCGATTCGGTACATTAGCTCCATTTCGTGCAGCGTTTATTTCACCCTCGCAAGTGATGTGCGAATCTCCGAGCATGGAGGTCGGATACCATGACCTTGCAGTCTCAAACAATGCCTTTGATTGGTCGGTTCCAGGCTTACCGTTTGAGTTCATGAACACATCTTCCTCGGTCATACATCGGGTAGTTCCCAAGACTGGGCCGTCTCAAGGTGGTACTATTCTTTCATTTGATGGCCTGGCGTTTCGAAACGACGTTTCACTGGCTTTCAGGATTGGAACCATTTCGAATGTTCTTGGACGATGGTTGTCCATGAATGCGGCGTCTTGCGTCTCTCCTGCGCACAGCGCAGGTTCAGTCCCAGTCAACGTGTTCCATCACAATACTGCGTTTGAAATTAAGCTGAGTCAATCGGCGGCTACATTTGAGTACAAGGTGATCGCGACGTTGTCATCAATGACAATACCAGAATCGAGTTTTGTTACCGGCGGCACCTCGGTGACTTTGTTCGGTGAAAACTTCTACGGAAGTCATCTTTCGTGTAGGTTTGGTTCAACCACTACGAATGCATTCATCTTCGGATCAAATACTGTTTGCAATGCTCCGGCGTCTAAATCTGGATTCACGGTGATCGATGTCTCTATGAACTTGCAAGATTTTACGTCGTCAGCTCTCGAGTTCCATTATGTTGCCAAACCGAAACTCATGAGAGCGACTCCACTCACATTCCCAACGATTGGGGGAAGTTTGGTATATGTGACGGGATCCAATATGATCTGGGGCGGTACGAATTACAGTGCTTTGTGCGGTTACACGACAAGTGCAGGTACTGCAAAGTCATCTATACACGTAATTTCTTCGGCGCTCGTCGTGTGTGTGACGCCCGAAGGCAAGGATGACACTGCTTTACAACTTGTATACAACGACGTGGAACAAAGTGCGGATTTCCAAATAACTTTCATTCTTCTTCCTGGACTCGAAACAGATCACCCAGCTGCGCGAGGATTGGAAGCCGGCGGTGCTGTGGTTGACATCTATGGAGACTTTTCCACGGATTTGAGCGTAATATCATGCAAAGTTGGTACGATCTCTGGAATTTCCCTTACGCAGGGTTCATCCGAAAAAGTTGAATGTATCCTGCCTGCCCATTCACCTGCGACAGTTCCAGTGACTGTGGCTATGAATGAGCGTGACAATGCGGCGACGACACTTCTGTACGAATACATTGCCAACATAGATCTCACTGAGCCATACCGCACGTCGGTATCGTTAGATGGGGGATCTTTGGTGGAGCTTATGATTTCACCGAGCACATTGCCTTCTTCGCTAGCGACCTTACCAGTCGCTTGCGTGTTCGATCTTCACGCGGCAGTTGCAAAAGTGGAGTCAAACGGTCTCGTTTTGTGTCTCGCTCCAGCGCACAGCTCCGGTTTTGTCGCTGTTGGGGTGCAAATTCACGACGTGAGCGTGTGGGATTCTTCGCAAATACAGCTCAGTTATGAACCTCATGCGCAGATTACTAATTTGCAGCCGTATGATGGCGCAGAAGCTGGAGGAGAAATAATAAAATTGACTGGCGTTCACTTCAACGAAGTCACGCACAACAAGTTTGTTTTTGGAAGCACCAAATTCTCTCCGGTACAGTTTGTGTCAAGTGCTCTAGTTGTGATCGAGCAACCAGCGAATGATGCTGGCTCTGCAGTTCTCAGTTTTCTGTCAAGTGGTTCAACAAGCCTCACGGACGATGAATTTGAGTCCTCTGGTATTGTCTTTGAGTACATCAAGGAGGAAGATAATCCTTTACACGTGTCGCCTCAAGAAAGTAACGAAGATGGAGGGTCTATTGCGATAATTTACTACAAAGTTGATCCGTATCAGCAATCATTTGACAATTGTGCTTGCAAATTCGGAAGTCTTGGTCCCATCATCGGACAACTGACCGGGAATGGTCTAGAATGTCGAGTTCCCGCGCACATCGCGGGTACCATTCCCATGTATGCTCGTTTATTTGGTGAGATGTTCACGTCGGTGAAACAACCTTTCAGCTATCACGAAACCGTCGAAGTGTCTTCCTCGGCGGTGTATCCGTCATTCGGATCCGTGAGTGGAGGCGTTGCTGTTCGTATTCTCCATGAAAACCCAATGGAAACTTCTATTAAGTGTCACGTCGCTGGATTTTTCGTCTCAGCCACGTCCATCTCCACGAATCCTTATGTATCTGAGTGTATCATGCCCGCGTACGCCCCAGGGTTCGCTCAAATAAGTTTAGGTGCCTCACCTGGGAAAGATGAAACCGATTCGTTGTTCTTATTCCAACCTGATCCGATTCTAGTGTCAGCATACCCAACTTTGATCAGTAATTCTGGTGGTGAATTAGTCACTATCAGTGGTGAAGATTTGCTCGATGTGGCTGGTGGGTCAGTGCAGTGCTACTTTGGCGACGTAAATGTGCCCGCAAAAGTTCATTCGTCGACCTTGGTGACGTGCGAGTCACCGTACTTCTCCAATAACCAAGGAAGAATTGCGTTATACGTCGATACTGGTGGAAGCTTGAACTACGACGAAATGGGTACAACGTCCATCAGTTACATTCCCGCTCCGACTCTTCTGGATATCTCCGCGGAAACGGTGGCAACCTCTGGAGGTGACACGATACAAATTTCCTCGCTAACTTCTGTCGGAATACTCGAAGAACTGGTGGATGCGCCCGCTGGACACGTGGGCTCAATTGGCCCGATGTATGTGCGAAGCTCGGGAAGTAGCTTTGAATTCGTGACTCCGGCGCACTCACCGACGTCGCCCGATGCCATCCGGGTCTGGCTGTCATCTCACTTGACGTCTTCTTACTTTACCAATTTTGTCTTGATTTATTCCGAGGAGGATATGACGGTCATGCATGTCGTGCCAGGGAGAGCTTCGAACGAGGGCCTTGCTGACGTAGTCCTTGAAGCCACCGGGCACAGTTTGAGCTCGACGCCAAAGGGATGCATGTTTGGGTTATTTCCCGTTCTATCGTCACAGGCTGTTCGGACATCTACGTGTTCCGGCGGTAATCAAAGAGACTGTGTAAGATACACGCTCACCTGCCCCGTTCCGATTCTTTCGGCGGGATTTGTGGAGTTATCTACCATAGGTCTCGACGGCGTCGGGGTAGACTTTGACATCTTTGTGCCGCCTGTTGTCACAAGCATGGTTCCGTCGGTCGGGTTCTACAGTGGATCCTCCGTGATCCACGTTGCCGGAGAACACTTGCACGAGTCAAGTTTCTGTCATTTCGGTGATCAAAACACCACAGCGTACGCCATTTCGTCCGCTCTCAGTGTGTGTACTTCTCCTGTCCTCAGTGGGAATTCGCCCATGGTTTCGCTTGGCGTCAGTCCCCGAGATGATGAAAATTATGTTTCCGAGATAGTTGCGGCGTTCCAATATTTGGATGACTTCGACTTTCTTAGTCAGAGTCTGGAAAACCCATATCTGTCGGAAGACGGAGGCAATCTGTTCACTTTTCATATTGGAAACTTAGCGGAAGACGCCACCGAACAAGAAATCTTCTGTCGGTTTGGCACTATAGGTCCAATCAGCACCTCGGAACAGCGTTCGTCGACGTCTGTCACTTGCATCTCTCCTGCTGGGCTCAATGGTACTGTGGTTGTTGGCTCTTTGACGTACAACTCAAAGGATTACGCATCGGTTGGTAGCTTTGAATATTTCACTCCACTCGTCCCATCTTTTGTCTCGCCGAAGAGGAGCGTTGCGGCCGGAGACACAACGTTGAAGTTGATGTCCAACAGTGCAATATACTTGCCACACGGCGCGTACCTAGGCTGCAAACTACATGGACAGGTCGCGCAGGCGACGTTTGAAGATCAGCGAACGATCACTTGCGACACGCCGCCTTCTGGATTCGGTTTTACTGTTCTTGAAATCATGGTTTTGCCCGACGCTGCAACACCGATTGGATTTGAAGTTTTCATGTCACCTGTCGTTCTCAATGTTCACCCTAGTATTGGTACGGCTAGCGGAACAACCGTACTCCATGTCGACGGAGATAATCTGCACGAGTCTGGCTATTGTTACTTTGGCAACGAGCAAACAAGCGCGCACGTGGTGTCGTCTGCGCTTGGACTTTGCATCACTCCACCTTGGTCTACTGAGCGCCGAGTGGGCATTGGAATGGCTCCTCGTGACGATCCGGGTTTTATTTCAAGTTACGGTACCGCGTTCGAGTACATTGACGATTTGATGATTTCCGCTGTGTCTCCCGAGACAGGATCGGAGAACGGTGGAACCACGCTCTCGGTGTCTGTGAATGGCCTGACCGATGGCGCGCGTTACAGTTGCCGCATCGGCACCTTCTTTCCAATTACGTCATACAACACTCAAAGCGACGTCCTTACGTGCATCACGCCGGCACGAGGATTAGGAATTGCAGATATTAGCATTTCTGGGAACGATCGTGATCTTTCGACCATCAACACGGCAACGTTTGTCTACCAAGTTCCACCAAAAATTTCTGGTATCATTCCGAAAGTTGGTCTGAGCGGTAGTCGAAGCCCCATTTTCATAACTGGTTCAAATTTTGTCAATACTTCCAGTTTAACGTGTCGATTTGGACAAGAGCTTGCGACAGCAACTTTCTTGTCATCCAGATCTATTCTTTGTGTTGCGGGCGTGGAGCAAAGTGGCACTCGTACAGTGTTCGTCGAAGTCTCCACAAATGGAGTCGACTTTTCAGAACAGCGACTGCTGTTCCATTTCGCACAATGTCCGTCTGGATCGTACTGCCCTGAAAGTGAAGCCATTTTATGTCCACGAGGCGCATTCTGTGGCGGTGGAAAAAATTTCACCTTATGCCCGCCAGGGACGTTCCAACCCAGAACCGGCCAAGCTGACTGTCTTCCAACGCCAGTGGGCTACATTTCGCCAGACGCGGGCTCAATGATCCCGATCATTTGTCCGAGGGGTGCGGTATGTGACTCTACTGGCCTTACTGTACCGAATAAACTATGTCCACCCGGCCATTATTGTTTGGAGGGTACGCGAACGAGTAACTTTACTGACTTCACTGTTGCCGAGCGGCCACTACCTTGTCCATTTGGCATGTACTGTACCGCCGGTGTTGTGTCGAGTGCGAGTATCGCATACAATTTCACCACTCCACAGCAGTGCTATGCCGGTTATGTTTGCGAACCTGGTTCTATCACACCGCAAGGCGTAGGTCCGTGTCCTCCAGGACATTACTGTCCTCCTGGTCAGCAGTTGAGATGCCCAAAGCGAATGTATTGTCCAGGTGTCGCCAACGCCGAACCGAAACCATGTCTTCCCGGCGAGTACAACTCCGATTATGGCAAAGACTCATGTCAAAAATGTCCAAAAGGCACGATTTGCCCAGGTTTTGCTCGTGAGGCGCCCGAAGTGTGCACACCCGGCTTCGTGTGCGACACTGAAGGTCTGGCCGTCGCAGGTACCCGTTGTCCCGCCGGACATTACTGCCTTGAAAATACCGTCACCCGTGATCCTCTCGCAATTATTGATGTGGCAGCTATTGTCGATGCATCTCCAATTGCGTTGAACGTTGACAACTTCCGACCAAAGCCGTGTCCTCCCACGACGTTCTGTACGGAGGGTGTAACAACTTCGATCGTGTTGGAGGGTTCTTTCAAGCAACCGCAGCCGTGTAAGGAAGGAAGTTTCTGCGAATGGGCTACAGGGGATTCCACTGTGGTTTCTGAATCGGCGACGGATGTATATAATCCAATGAGACCTTGTACCGAGGGTCATTACTGTCCGAAACGTACTTACATTCCGATTCCAGCGCCGCGCGGTTCGTACACATCTGGACAAGGTAACTCCGCAGCCGTCACATGTCTTCCGGGCACCTATACGCCTTACGAAGGGTTCCAGGAGTGTCTAACATGCGCTGCAGGCTACGAGTGCGTCGACGAAGGCACATTCAAACCAACCGCATGTCCTGCAGGTTATTTCCGCTCTGCGCGGGACTCCATTGCGTGCCGTCAGTGTCCGAAAGGAACCTGGTCGTCATCTATTGGCTTGACCGAAGAATCGTTATGTTTGCCGTGTAACTCAGGACTTGTGTGCGCCATTGATGGCATGAGCAATAACAAACCTCGTGGGCAAGGTACAGCTGCGTCAAACGAGTACTCTGCTTATTGCGATGCGGACAACACCGAGGCTTACGACGCCTCCAAGTGTGTTCTTTTACAACTCGATCCAGAAGGTGAAGCGGATTTGTGTCCGGAGGGTTACGTGTGCGACGCTCGAACATCGATTGCCGAACAAAAGTGCCCCGACGGATACTTCTGTGGACCGGGTACTACTCCGGAAACACAATTTTTCAACAAATGTCCCGCTGGTTACTACTGTCCCGCTGGCTCGTCTTACTCTACGCGTACTCAGTTCCCGTGTCAAGCTTGCTTCTTCTGTCCGGCGGGAACTGGACAAGTGCTCAACCGATGTCCCACAGGGACGTCGTCGTCTCCGTCGGCACAAAGTTTGGACGAGTGCTCTGCAGATTTGATCACTTTCTGGAGAGTCATGCCCGTCAGTTTTGACTTGATTGAGAAAACATATTACAAAACAATCAACGCCACAGGTGGTGAACCTCCACGCGAGCTTCGGGAAGTAGAGAACCAAATCGCTGCAGGTCGCACTCTATTGCAGATCGATACGACGAACACTTCTAGTTCAAACGCGACAGGACCCACCGACCCATTTGACTACATGGGCATGGGCAGTTGCACAAACAAAAATTGGGAACTCCTGAACCCGACATTCATTCTGTCAGATGACAACAGCATCGCCGCCGTTGACGAGAACAATATCCCTTTGATGAAGTTCACTCTACCTCGAGGTCATACGGCCAAATTGAGGCTTGATTGGCGGACAATCAACGAAAATCTGAAGTACGGCGAACATTACGAGCTGCTTATTTTCACAAATCCAGTGATTGATGACACCTTGTGCCCTGCAAGCGAATACAAGTCCGTGCCATGCCCGCCATGGGATGTAGGCGATGGCATAACATGGCTGAATATGAAGGTCATAGCCGGTGAGGAGCAGGAAAAGAAGTGTCCCGCTTCTCAAGAATCTTTAGAGTTGCCGTTCTGGTTTGCGAGAAATAGCGATGGTACTGCGACGGGCTACAACGTTGAGAATCCAACTTTTGGGAACTACGTTTGGAAACGCGGTATGCACGAACTATCCATTCAAGCTTTGGATGATTTGCCTTTCAGAATTGAACTGAGAATGCTGGATGGTAGATATCAAGAGGATAATCGTGCGTCGTTCTTGAACAGTATTTGCATCGACGTCGAATTTCCAGAGCGTGCAAGTGCAACGCCGACGTATTCCGTGCACGCCATTTTGCCATTCGAAATTGACGAAGAGTATCAAGCGCCCTTGAATGCTCCTTTGGCCTCGACAATGTATCGATCAGTGTCGACCGATTACTTCGAGTGCGCCAATATTAACCAAGATCCTGGTTGTAGAAGGCTTGATGCCCGTGCCGCCATCGATTACAACTCTACGTATGGTGCGGAGTGGAAGAAGTTCAAATATCTGCGACAGCAAAACGTGCTAACAGCCGAAGATTCTCCCAGCCAAGCGCACATTGATTTAACGTCGACGCAAGCAGAGGATTGGGTGATAGTGAACGAGGATGGCCAAACCGACGAAACTATCACTCTTTCACTTCCAGACGTGTACGAGCAAGAAAAGTATCTGCTCAATGAAGGTTTGTGGGCGGCTGACCAGACGCTGTTCGCGATGGACTACTTGCCTTTCTTTTCTGCTTGCCGCGGATTCGACAGTCATATTTTCTTTTCGCACCTCACTGAAAACCCGTACAAGCCCGTCACGTTTGGCGAAGATCGCACGTTTGTCAGCTATGGTGAGACCACGTTGGTGCCAAAAGAAGAAACAGTCTTCATCAATCAATACTCTCCGCAAGTTCAAGCAGCAGTTGCAGATGAGCTCGAGTTAACCATCGATTGTTTCTACGAAGAGGCCTACACAGAAGCTTCAGCAAAGAAGCGTTGGTACGAAGCCGAGGGTGACACCTTGTTCTACTTGACAGCGGAGGCTGAAAGTCAAGACGCTCTTTTCGAAGCAAGCGCCCTGGCGAACGACCAGACGGAGCCAGCCGCAAATAAAGAGAAGTACATGGCCGATATCACGGCGCAAGAAAATATTCCTGTGATTTTTGCGCCCGTTGAAGGATTCGTTTTGACGGCTGGTTTGATGCCGACGAAGGTTGAATTTGAGATCTTGTACTATCAATTCACCGACTCAGACAAACGAATCATCGCGGCCACGGTGACGATGGACGAATACGTATCCGCTACGGCTCACGATGGTACTTACACGCTTAGCGTGGCGGTATCAGCGCTAGGTTGGTTCGATTTGCTCAATTTCTTTGCTTTTGATTTCCTGTTCTACTTGGCGCTTTTCTTTGCGATCGGAATGCTCGTCGTGTTGTTGATCTTTTCTGTGTGGGTGGTCGTGAGAATCTTCACACTATTGAAAGAACCACCGAGATTCCGATTCTTACCATATCTTCGAATAATGATTGGTCCACCTCTGATGGGTGTCATGCTCGGCATGTTACCGTTTGCGACAGCGCAGTTCGGACTCCGGGCCGTGTTTGTCGCGTTCCCAATCATTACAGAGTTCCCGATCAGTATTGATAATATCGGCCGTGAAATCGATCCAGCTGTCGTAGAAAAAGCGACCGCTGGTCGATACGCAGTCTGCTTTTTGACAGCTGGTATGTATATGATGGGATGCGCCGCCGAAATCTTAGTCCCTGCCGAACTGAAAGACGAAGAAGAGAAGGAATTGGAGGACGAGCGCTACGTCGATGAAGTGATGTTCAAACCAGAAGTCTGGAAACGAAGTCATTTCGTTTTGATGAATATCTTAGTTAACGTGACAAATGTCTTCTTGATTGAGTTCTCGTTTACTGATACGTTCGGTGTCCAGTTCTTTACCATTTTCTTCCTCTTGAAGGTCGCTCACGTAATCATGGAAATGCAGATAGAAACCGCGTTGGGAGAAGCTTTCTTACTCGCTCCAGTATCGGTCGTACTTGCTTCAGCCGTTGGCGTTGCGACGATCGGAGCCGATGACTTTACAGATTTCACCCTTGGTTTCTTTTTCGAGACTATCATGGGTATGGTCGAGTACGTATATCTTGATGCGTTCATCGCGTACTGCGCCCTCGTACTCCCAGACAAAATCAGCGCAGTCGTGAACTACATCATCAATTTGTTACCATTTAACTTTGGTGACGACGATGACGTCGAAGTAGAGGAACGAATCGATGCAGAAGATACGTTGGTCGAAGATTTAATGGGCTTCCTCGCCGCTTACGGCGTAAACACGGCTGTTATTTACATGACGCCTTTCTTCATTTTCTTTTTCTGGGATTTCAACGACCAGCTGAGACTGTCGTACCTGTACGGTTTCAGAAAGAAGGATCTTTTGATTTATCTTCTCTTCTCTGTCGTGATTATTCCGTTCCAGATTGTCATGGACATCTTAACTTTCAACATTCAGGAATTGTTCCATGGCTGGAAGGTGTACGAGTATTTGAAGTACGCTCGATATCGATTCATAAATCGTACGTCGCGATGGAAAGGTTTCGAACGCGTTTACGATGAATCAATTGACCCCGGTCTTCGCGCGATTGATCAAATGTGCTTCTCGAGTCAGTTCTACTTTGTGCTTGCGCTCGGCGGCTCGGGATCTTTCTTGTTCGTCCTCGCTCTCTCCATGATGCTCCGAGCAAACTACAACATGTTTGAAGATATCCTCTTCTGGGCTTGCGTTCTCATGGTTCTCGGCGCATCTTACACGGCAAAGCGTCTCGCCCTCCTCTTGGCAAATCACTTCGGCCTCTGGCGAATCACTTCTTCGATCACGTCTGGGGAAATCATCATCGAGGATTCTCTTGATGAGGATTTTTCTTCCATTTTCGTACCTAAAATGGCAGCCGTGATTGAGGATAGCGGTGGCGACAGCCTCCAAACGATGGATGTCACGACGGCCGACCTCACGAGTGATCAGTTCCGCCATCTTTTCATGTCAAAGAATAGGGACTGGGTCATTGATCAGTTACAAGAAATTCTATCTCCTCGTACTGCAAGGCGGCTGAAACTCGGAAAAGCTGTGCGTCGTAGAATGAAGGCTGGTGAGATGTCAGAGTCAGACTCGGACATGGAAGAAGACTTCGGAGAAGTGAAGCTATCAGTGGGTGCTGAAGCAGCCATGCGAATATGGCTCACACACGCCGCTTCGAGAGCATCTGGACGCGGAGTAAATCTCCGCATGCTCTCTGATACGTCTGAAAGTGAGACAGAGGCTGGTCTCCAACGGTTCCCGCCTGTCAATCTTTCCGAAGCTTCTTCTGCCGCCCTTACGGGTTGGTTGGCTGCGGTTAAGCAACTTCGTGCAAACAGACAATCGTCGCTCACGAATACTGCTGTGTTCTCTTCGACTGACTTCTCGTCGGAAAGTGACACTGATACAGAACCCAAGTACGCCACGACTGAGCACATGAGTCAAACTTCAAAGATGGTCATGCGAGACTGGTTGACGAGAGCGAGAGAGATGCGCGCAAGCGTGCCTCCGTCTGCACCGAAAGCGAATCTTTCGGATGATTCCGGTGATTCGTCTTCTCAGTTGTCCAGTGATTCCGCCTCACCAGAACGCCAACCAGTTTCTTACGTGGCTGCTTCGGTGATGAGTCAATGGTTGCAACGCTCGCGCGCAGAAAAGGAAATGAGCCTCGCGAATACGCCGCTGTCCGGAGGCCCAAAACGCCAAGCGCTCACTTCCGACTCTGGTAGCTCTTCCGATCTTGAGTCATCGGACGATCCGGAGTTGGCATTCGATACGAGACGTCCAAAAACACTCAGCACGGCGTCGGCGAGTATTTTAACTGGCTGGCTTTCGTCTGCTCAAGGAGTGTTCCGAAGACGGTCAAGGGCAGAGGCTAGAGCTGGCAGCGACGAAGACAATGGCTCCTCCCCAGAGAGTCTCAAACCAGAGTAATCGCTGATATGGGCTACATCACCACAACAATTAGCTAAAATACTAGAATCCTATCACTAGAGACTTAGACTTTGCTCGCAGTTTTGGTGCAATAAGGTAAATCCAAACTCTTACTAACTAGATTTCGAGTGACGCGTCGAGCCAGAAGAGTAATTCCTCGTTCGGATCGAGATCGACTTGCACCGCGGTCGCGTTGATTTGACGACGCCCGTTCCAGTCTCGTATCCGCCCTTGCACTCGAGCCAGGCTCCCGACCCGTATGTCCCGCGCCACCGCCGCCGCTCCGTCCGCCGTGCTCGCGATGCCGAACAACTCCATCTGCTCGCCCGACACCGCGTCACCATCTTGCGTCCACACCACGCACTCCACGCACCCCGACCCATCATCCACGGTAAATATCACCTTCGAATCCTTCCTTCGTCGTTTCTCCACCACGAATCCACACACTTCGACCCGCCGCGCGACGAAGCTCGCCTTCGTCTCGCTCGCCTTCGTCCCGTCCCCCTCGCCCTCGCTCGCCCGTCCTCGCATCTCGTACAGCTCGCTCGCCCGTCCATCGTCCACGCCTTCGCCCCCATCGCTCGCGTCGTCCACGATCGCGATCTCTCGCGCCTCGAGCACGTCGCGCACGAAACACTTTGTCGTGCACCAAAACTGTTGCTCCGTCCCCAACCGTTCGGCGTTCGCGCGCGTCACGCGCGCGCGCTCGGGCAATCGCGCGCCGCGGACGGCGCGCGCGGCGTCACCGTCGACCGCGTCCATCGTCGCGCGCGTCGACGCGGCCTCGTGCGCTCGCGCGCGCGCGTCAGTGCGGACGAACGACGCGCGCCTCGGGACACATCGCGACGCGTTCGTCGCGCGCGTCGCCTCGAATGGGCGACGCACCGACGCGCGATGACGCGGTCGACGACGCCGCGTCGACGTCGTACGCGAGCGTGTTCGGGAACGTCGCCCAGGGGTGGAACACGCAGGAGTGGAGCTTCGATTCGCTCACGACGACGATCAGCGCCAAGGCGAGCGAGGCGCTGCAAGAGTTGAACAGCGTCGACGTGCGGGCGATGGCGGAGACGATCGCGGAGCGGGCGAGCGAGGCGGCGAAAGAGCTCGAACAGCGCGCGGACGAGGCGTTCGGGATGAAGGAGGGGACGGGAACGGGGACGGGGACGACGAGCGGGACGAGCGGGACGAGCGCAAAGGACGAGGGAGACGCCGTCGCGGGGAACGCGCCGGCGACGGAGAAAACGCACGAGGTGAAAGAAAAAGCGGCGCCGAAAGCGACGCCGAAAGCGACGCCGAAAGCGACGCCGAAAGCGACGCCGAAAGTGGCACCGAAAGCGGCGCCGAAAGTGGCGCCGAAAGCGGCGCCGAAAGTGGCGCCGAAAGCGGCGCCGAAAGCGGCGCCGAAAGCGGCGCCGAAAGCGGCGCCGAAAGCGGCGCCAAAAGCGGTTGATAAGGCGGACGAGAGCGATGACGAGGATACAATCGAACCCGACATCGATGGTAGTCGTTTAGAGGCGACGTTGAAGGAGCTTAAAGCGGTGAGAAAGCAGCTCACCGCGCGAGAAGACGAAATCGCCAGGCGAGCGGAACAACGGGCGTCGTTGGACGCCGAACAGGAAGAATACGCCGAGCGCGCGGCGCAGGCTGAAGAGTCGCTCGCCGATGCCGAAGCTCGAGTGCGCGAGCTCACAGAGCAGTGCAAGGCTCTTAGAAAACAAGCCGAAGCCGGCGCTGGAGCGGACATGCTCGTCAAGGAGAAGGATGAAATTATCAACGAAGTCATGGCAGAGGGCGAGGCGCTCAGTAAGAAGCAGGCGGAGATGGAAGGTATCATTAAAAAGCTTAGAAAAGATTTGAGAGAGCGTGAAGAGGCCCATCAAGGACTAAGCAGGGAGCTCGAAAGCAAAGGCGCGTCCATCAGCAAGCTCACGGCGGAGTTGAAAGCCGCGCGCGATGAATACGTGGCGGATAAGACTCGTCTGACGACGCAATTGAACGAGCAAAAGGAGTATTATTTATCGAAATTGGCGCAAGCGAAAGAAGAGCTAACGGATGTTGAGATCAAGGCTAATGTGGCGCGAAGCGAGGATTTGGCGAGCGAGCTCAAGATTGTGCGCGAACGCGAGCAGAGCCTGAAGGATCAACTCGCCGACTTGCAACATTCGTTGCAACGCTCGAGCGCGGCTTTGGAGCGCCAGGAGGAAAGGTTCAAGAACGATCTAGCTGCCGTCGAAGAGCGTTGTCAGCTCGCAGAGAGTAGTCACGATGAGTTACTCAGGAGAATGCCCGAAAGCACGCGTCCGTTGCTTCGGCAGATTGAGGCGTTGCAGCTGCAGGCGACGGAGAACGCCGACGCATGGACCGCGACAGAGAGGGCGTCGGCTTTGCGCCTGGCTGACGCCGAATCGCGCGCAGAAGCAGCTGCAGAGCGCGAAGCGACGGCTATAGATGAAAAGATGTCGTCGATGAAGGATACGCAAATCGCGATGAATCGAGCAGAGAAGCTTAAGGCGGAAATTGACGCCTTGAACGCGGAGCTCGAGGTGCAGCGTGCGAAAGCCTCGGCGGAGGCAGTCAAATCGGCCAAATTTAGTGAATCTTTCGCGGAACAAGAGGGTCGACTCTCCGTGGTGGAAGAAGAGGCTCGCGAACGCGAGTCCAAGGTGAAGCAATTGCTCGCACAAGAGCGTGGTAAGCATAAGCAGCTCGGCGAGACGTGGGATCGAGAACGCGCCGAAATGCTCGCAGCTACGGCCAAGCTGGAGAGCGACTTGAAACTCGCGCGCGATGAGGTGGAATCTTTACAAAGCAAATATGATGGCGATCGCGCGAGCGAAAACTCGGCGAAAGCCGCGCCTGCACCCATGCTCACCGGCGGCGAAGCCGGCTTGAGTCTTGCCGTGCGCGATACTTTAGCCGCGCTCAAGAGCCAACTCGCCGCGCGAGACACCGACCTTCACATCGCGCACGACCAGATCAAAAAGTTAGAACAAACCCGCGACTCGCTCGCGAACGAGCTCGTGAAGAGCGAGCAGCTCGCCGACGGCGGCGCCGCCGTCGGCGTCTCCGCCGCGCTGGAGAAGCGTTACGCCGCCGCGCTCGAAGTCATCGGCGAGCGCGAGGAGGAGTGCGACGAGCTCCGCGACCGCATCCAGCACCTCCGTGCGATGTTAGACTCCCAAGCGCAGCGCATCTCTGCGCTCGAGCTCGCCGCGTCGACGTCCTCGAGCCATCAGTAGCGCGCGCGCGGCGTCCGATGTCAGAAATCTCACTCCCGTGGGGCCAAGAAATCCCATCCTCGGCGAGCGCGCGTCGCCCTCGCTCCGTCTTTCCGCGCCTCGCACGTCGACACCATGGTGGCCACCGCTATAAGCAAGAAGCGCAAGGTGCGTCGAACGCGCGCGGATCTATCGTCGCGCCCGAGCGCGCGCCGTGACTCGCGTCGCGCGTCGCGCGGCGCCGCAACGCGCGATGCCGCTCCGGCGTCGCGCTTAGGGTCACCGTCGCGATCGATCGATCGCGAGTCGACGCGCGCGCGCGCGGACGCCGTCGATCGCGAGCGCGGACGCACGCGAACGAAGACTAACATTACGTCGTTCGTCGACATCGACTCGCAGTTCGTCGCCGACGGCGTCTTCTTCGCCGAGCTCAACGAAATGCTCGTCCGCGAGCTCGCCGAGGATGGGTACTCGGGCGTGGAAGTCCGACAGACCCCAATGCGCACGGAAATCATCATCCGCGCCACGCGCACGGCGAACGTGCTCGGCGAAAAGGGTCGACGCATTCGTGAGTTGACCACGCTCGTGCAGCGCAGGTTCCAGATGGCGGAAGGTTCGGTGGAGCTGTACGCGGAACGGGTGAACAACCGCGGGTTGTGCGCCATCGCGCAGTGCGAGTCTTTGCGATACAAGCTTCTCGGCGGTCTCGCCGTTCGACGGTGCGTGTGTTCTTCGATCGATCGCAAAGAGTGGTCGCGCGTTAATTTTAGTCGTCCGCGTCGACGCGCGACGCGGACGCAGAAGCGACGGACGAGGCGTCCGAGCGCGTGCGATGGGCGACGGGCGGTCGCACGTGTTAGGGCTTTGAGAGGTTTTCAAACGCGACGACGCGGCAAAACGAGAGGGCTTTGGCGCGCGCGACGCGAACGCGACATGATGTGGTCGACGTAGACGAACGCGTGACTGATGATTGACATTTTTTTTTGCGTGCGCAGTGCGTGCTACGGCGTGCTTCGATACATCATGGAGGCTGGCGCCAAGGGTGCGGAGGTCGTCGTCTCTGGTAAGCTTCGCGGCCAACGTGCCAAGGCGATGAAGTTCAAGGACGGTTACATGATTTCTTCCGGTAACCCGGTGCGCGAATACATCGTTTCGTGCACTCGCCACGCCTTGCTTCGCCAGGGTACCATCGGTATGCGCGTGAAGATTATGCTCGACCACGATCCGAAGGGCCGCAACGGTCCGTCGACGCCGATTCCGGACACCGTCGTCATCCACACCCCGAAGGATGACGAAGACATGGCCAAGCCGTACGTTGGTAAGGAAATGGAGATGTAAACGGGAAGGTATTCAATCAATACGACTCGGTTACGTGTTCAATCAGTTAGGTGTGTCGAGAAACTCGTGGCGATAGGAGCGGAAGAGCGCGTCGCGCTCTTTGCATTAGTGAGATGAGGTGTGTTTAGAGTGAATGTTTGCAGTAAAAATCACCTTATTCAAATCATCGTGCGCTTATCTTCGTTACATAAATCATTTCCCCGACGCTGCCTTCATCGCTTTTTGAACGTCCTCCGCTCGAGGGCGGGCGTTGTTCTCGCCCGCGGTTTGGCTCACCATCGCGAATAAGGATGGCTTCTTCTTCGGTTCGGACGCGTTCGGTCTCGTTGGTCCCATGTTCGTCGAACCGAAAGCGCGCGCATCTTCATCGCGACCGATTTCCTTGAACGTGGTCGCGGGACCCGAATCGTCGCCTCCCCATTGACTTTGGCTATCCGTTCGGCCGAAGACGTATGAGCGTGAAGCCTGGCTGTTGCCGAGCAGCGCGCCAGTCGCCTTGGTGACTTGTCGTTTCTTACCCAAGAACGTTTTCGATGATTGACGGGCACGCATTGCAGAACTTCCGCTGCCGAGATGGCTCGACGTACGGACCAAAGCCGCGGGCATGGATTGCGCTCGAGGGAGCGGGGCTTCCCATCCTTCCGCTTGCGTGGTGTCTTGCGACTCGCTGTGGAACGAATTCATGCGAGGAGCCTTGATGGCGGCGTAGACTTCTTGACTGACGTTACCTTCGAACGCGTTTGGTAGCTCAAGAGACTCTTGTGTACCGGATTCGTGCAGGGCACGACGACGCTTGGCTTGTTCGCGCCACTCACCGTCGTCGTCGTCCGATAACTCGACGGCCTCTTCGGGACGCTCGATGACGGGACCATAGTCGACGTCATCCGAATCAGATTCCTCTTCGCCGTTAGCATTGCGTCTCTTACGCTGCCACGCGTCTTCAGAGTCGAACAGACCATTCTTTTTGCGTTTGAAACCGTTACCAACCATCTGCTTCATCTTTTCGAGCTCGTCGTCGTCTTGGGCTTGCTGCTCCTTTGCGAAGGCGCGCGCACGAGCCGCGGCACGGCGCTCGTCTTCGGGCTGTTCTTCGCGGAAATCGATAGCGTCGGCGACATCGTCAACGTCATCCTGAATATCATCATCATCATCGTCGTCGGTGTGCCCACCATCTTCGGACATCTCCGCTTCATCTTCAAAGACGTCGCCCGTGGTGGCGGCGGCTCTGTGCGATCTTCTATCCGCCTTGATGAACCTCTTCGCCGCCTTACGCTGCATTCGACGCTCTTCCTCCGTCATATCTTCCTCCTCGGATAAATCATCTTCGCTGTCTTCTTCGGACTCGTCATCCGCGTCCTCTCCGTCCTCTTGTTCGACAACCGTTGGTTCCTCAGTCATCACCGTTTCGGATGGCTTTTGCGCCACCGCGACTGCTTTCTTTGCCAAGATTTCCTTGAGTAATGCATCGTCATCTTCTTCTTCGTCGTCATCGAGATCGATTTCTACGACTTCGGCTGTCTTTGCTTTAGGTTCACCGTCGTCCGCATCGTCATCTTCGGAGTCTGCAAGCGGGGCGACGGTGGGCGTGTCCGCCTTTGTGGCTTTGTCGGCCTCTTTTGCCGGCGAGTCTTCTCCCATAACTAGTCCGTCGTGCTTGATGTGCGCCACCGCAGCGCGAAGCTTGTCAATTAACGGTAAATAAGACACGCGCACCACTTCGGCGTCCCAGCCCGGGAATTTCGCCCGTCTTTGCGCTCGTTTCATCATGCGTTCCTGTTCCTTGGCCAACGCGTCTCGTTCCTTCTTCATCTGCTTCTTCGTCATTTTCCTCGGCCGACTACCGCTCGCCGGCACATCATCGCCCGCTACGGGTGATCCAAGCGACGAATCGGACGAATATCCCACACCCACTTCGTCATACGCTCCACGAACGGTCTCCTCTGCCTCGTCCTCGACGTCTTCATCCGTCAACCGCCCCGTCTCGGCGTACTTACGTTCCATCATCATCTCCTCATCCAATTCGCTCTCGCTCGAATCGCTCGAGTCACTTCCATCAACGTCTCGTTCGACGCGTTCACCATTCGCGCGTTTCAATCGTCGTCGTCGTCCTTCGCCTTTCCCTCGCGGCGCCTCGCCTTCGCCGTCCTCTGACCCGTCGCCCTCTCGCGTGTCCTCCTCGCTCTCGCTCTCATCCTCGCGCGTGCGCGCGCGTCGACGGATCCGTCCGAGATATTCCTCATCTTCGTCCTCGCTCGCGCTCTCGTCGCGCGTCGTCGCGCGTCGTCGCGCGTCGTCATCGACCGCGCCAACGTCCGGAACGTCGATCGTTTCCGTGGTCGTCGCGGCGCCGCTCGGCATCGCGGCGGGCATCGATGCGTCCACGGTCGTCATCGTCGTCGTTGCGATCGTCGTCGTCAACGCTCGCCCGCGCGCCGCGCGCGCGTGCGTGTGCGGGCGCCGGTTTGAATTTGGAATTCAAACAGCCGCGCCAAGGATTTGAATTTTGAGAGGGCGCAGACGTCGAGTGGTCGGGTTGGGTGGTGTGATACGATGTATTGATGATATACTAAGCGCGCGTTGCGAGCGCGGTGCGCGCGAGCGCGCGGTGTGAACGTGTCGAACGGAGAAGACGCGATCACTCGTCGTCGTCGTCGTCGACGACGGCGCGTCGGCGACGCTTGGGAGCGGCGGCTTCAGCTTGGGCTTCGTCAGTTTCGTCAGCGGAACGCTTCTTTTCTGCCGGTGCTTCGACGTCGGCGCTCGGTTGCGCGTCTTCGTCTTCGTCTTCGTCTTCGTCGTCGCTGTCGGCTAAACCGGCCGCCGCGAGGGCTTCTTTCTGACGCGCGAGTTCCTCGGCAGTGGGCGGCGCGCGCGTCTCGGGTGCGGGCTCGTCATCGTCTTCGGAAAGATCGCTCGTGGCCTCACCGACAGGAGCCGCACCGAGACCCTTGGCACCTTTCTTCGTCGGTCGCTCGACAGCTTGTTCTGACATCCATCGCGCTTGGCTTTCTTTGAAGCGACGCTCAGACTGCGCAGCGATGGCTTCGAGTTCCTTGGCGTGCGTCTCCTTGGCGAGTTCTTCGGCAGCTTTTTGGGCGGCGCGGCCTTCTTCGATCGCGCGGCGCGCGGTGAGTTGCGCGTTTTTCGCTGCAGAGATCGAAGCCTCTTCCTTCTGCGCCGCTTCCAAGTGCGGTTTGGACTTGGTGAGCGCTTGCTTGCAGAAGGACACGTGAACGCTCGTGCGTTTGGCGTCGAAACCAAACTCCGCCTGGTTCCCAAGCGTTTGCAATTGCTCGAAGAGCTTGAGCGCAGTGGTCAAGTCTTCTATCGCACTTTCCACTTGCGCTAAACGTCCGTCCGAGCTCGTGCTCTTCATCGTTCTGTTCAACGTGCGCTGCGCCATCTCTTGAATGACGTACGCCAAGTTGAATCGAATTCTGTGGTTCCAGGGCGCGATTAACAACGCTTTGCGAAGAATCTTGCGCGCTTCTTCCAAGTTGCCATTCTCATAATGCGCCCTCGCTTGGTAAAGCATGACATTTTCGTTCTGGTTAAAGTAGAACTGGCTTTGAGCGCGCTCGTAAAGCTTGCTCGCCTGCACATATTGCGCCTTGGCCAAGTACACGTGACCTTGGTTGATGAGAATATCCGGGTTGATTGAGCCTTTCGCAGCCATGCCTTCTTGCACGATCTGAAACACCGTCTTGGCTTCGTCGATTCGCCCTCGCTCAGCAAGAATAATCCCGAGACCATTAGCGGCGTAGACGTTGGAACCATTCTTCTGGAGCGTCTTTTGGAACAACGAGTAAGCCCGTTCGTAGTGCTCCTCCTCGCGCTTGAGCACCTTGGGATCGTTTCGCTTGAGCACACCCTCTTTGATAGCGCTGTAATACGCCGCGTTCGCCGCGCTTACCATCGCATACTCGTCGTGCGTCAATGTTTTTTCCTTCGCATTCGCCGCGGCGTCGGGTTTGGGCAAGTTGCGCAGCGCGGCGAATTGTTGCTCCGCCTCACTCCATCGCTTTGCCTTGAGCAAAACCCAACCAGCGAGGGCGAGGGCATCGGCACTATCACTTTTCGCCGCAATGGCTTCATTCGTGCGTTCGAGCGCCATGTCGTAATCGCCCCGTTCGGCCCGAATTTTCGCTTGACGCAAGATGGAATCAATGTAATCCGGTTGCGCGGCGAGGATGGCGTCGTATCGTGCCTCCGCCGCGGCGTTGTTTCCTTGCTGTTCCTCTAATAAAGCCAAGTTGAACGCGATGGGCGCAACGCCTGGCTGTAACGCCTTCTTCGCCTTAGCACCTTTCAGTTTGCCCTCGAGTTGATCGGCATCGCCACCGAGCGCCTGCAGCGCCTCGGTGAACGCCTCGCGCGCCTCGTCGAATTTGCCCAACTGAACGTTCAACACGCCGATGTTGTTCTTGATGGCGGTAATTGGCCCTTCTTCACCCTTGTCAGCTAGCATTTTCAGGGCGGCACTGTAAGCCTTCAACGCAGCCTTCGGATCTTGAGTCTCTAAGAGTTCTCCGAGTTCTAACATCGCGTCGACGTCGTTTCCACCCTGTTTCACTACTTCGCGGAACATCTCCGCCGCCTGCTCGCTTCTACCAGTCGACGCGCATAAATGGGCAAACATTCTAGTCACAGTCATGGACTCTCCGAATTCCCCGTGTGCTTTATCCATGTAGTTCCACGCTAACTTCACATCACCCTTTGCAAGGGCGATTTGACCCAAACCAAAGTACGGCGGCACGTAGTGTTCGTCGAGGTTCGTCGCCGTCAAGTACAACGCTTGCGCTTGAGGCACCTGTCCTCGGGCGTGCAAGGCGCGCGCTTGGTTAAACGCCGCCTTCGCTCGGTTCCTAGGCGTCTCCGCGTTGTTCTGAAGCGCCAGTCGCGTGAGTTTCTCTACTTTTTCGTAATCATCCGCCATGAGCAAATTGTCCGAGATGACGTTGTTCACCGCTTGGTTGTGAGGGTCGTGCATGAAAGCGCGCTCGAGCAGGCGCATGGCCGCAGCGACGGAATCCAAGTGTTGCTGACTACGAATGTCATGCAAGCTCAATTCGCACAGCGCCAAACCGAGCATGGCTTCGACGTTGCGCTCATCCAACTTGAGCACGCGCGCAAACGCAAGCTTCGCCGTCTTGAAGTCGCCCAGCTTGTATTGGCACGCCCCGATCCCCAAACGCACCGGTGCGGGCGCGGAAGGAAACGCGCGAAGTGCGCGTTTGTACCACGTCAACGCGTCTTGGTAGCGCTCCTTCTTATACAATAAAACCGCCTTCCACAGCATCGGCGTGATGTTATCCCTACCGTCGTCCTTGAGCCCGAGCGCCTGGTCGATGAGTTTCTCGCCCTCTCCCGTCGCCCCGCGCGCGAACGCCAGATGCGCGCGTCCGATCGCCACGATCTGTTCCGGTTTCCTGTGAATTCCCGCCGCTTGATTCAAGTACGCGCCCGCCTTGATGAACCCCTCCTCTCGGCTCACCGCGTCCGTCTCCCGCGCCGCCCTATTCGCCCAATACGACGCGTACAGGCACAGCACCGCCGCGCGTCCGTACGCTTGTTCCCTATACACCTCCTCGATCTCTATCGTCGTCCGCGCGCGCGGTCTCGTCAGTCACCGCGTTCGGTCGACGCCATTGAGCCCGTCGATCCATCATCGCTCGATCGCGCAAACGTTCGCGCGCTTTCGTTCGTTCGTTCGTTCGTTCGCGCGCGCGTCGCGTCCCGTCGGTCGCGGCGCGCGTCCACGCACCCGGCGCGCACACCATCTCCATCAGCGTCTCGAACCCTCGCGCGTCGCCTCGCCTGAGGTACGCCTCCGTCACCTCGATCCACGCCTCGAGCGGCGCGAGCTCCGCCTGGAGGACGCTCGCGACGTCCTCGACGTCCGTCGGCAGCGCGTCGAGGTCGACGACGACGCATTCGTTCGGGTCGTTCAGCAGCGCGACGGCGACCGCGTTTCGCGGCGACATCGCGCGCGTCGTCCCCGCGCCCGCGTGTGCGCCGCGCCGTCGTCCCGGCGTCGCCAATCTTCAATCTTCAATCGCCTCGCGAGGGCGCGTCTTTTTCGGGTCTTTCTCGTGGTCCGTGTGCGCGTGGGTTCGATCCGCGTCCATCGCCGTCGTCGCGCGACGTCGCGTCGTCCGTCGCGGCGCGACGCGACGACACCGCGACGTCCGACGACGACGACGCGATGGCGACGCGCGCGATCGTCGTCGCGCGCGCGTCGGCGCGCGCGGACGGCGCGTCGGCGCGCGCGACGGCGACGACGCGAGGACGACGCGCGATGTGGATAAAATCCAAGACGGACGCGCGCGGGACGACGCGCGCGCGATCGGGGCGAGTCGCGGCCGAGGGACGCGCGAGAGGCGCGCGGGAGACGGGCGCGACGCGCGGCGCGCGCGCGGCGACGACGGGGGAGGAGGCGACGGCGACGGGGGGGGCGGCGACGGCGACGCGCGAGGACGGCGACGCGGCGACGAGGGAGGCGACGACGACGGAGGCGACGACGGCGACGAGCGCGCGCGAAACGACGAGGAAGAGCGATAAAGAGGCGGTGGTGCTGGCGGTGAGCGCGCTCGCGGTGGGGGCGGAGGTGGTGGCGCTCGGCGGACCGGCGACGGCGACGGCGACGGCGCGGGACGCGCTCGCGGGCGCGGCGCGCGGCTTGATCGCGAACCACGCGCCGGGCGTGGGCGGGATCATCGAGGATGGATTTTTGGGATTACTCACGGTGGGGACGGTGTACGCGCTGTGGCGCTCGTCGGTGATTCCGCGACCGATCGGGAATCCCATCGCGCGCAAGTCGAGAACGAACGCGAGTTGGATTCACGTCGTCACCGGCGCGGGGGGGCTCGCGATGGCGCTCTACGCCGTTGGGTTGGAGCGAATCTATCGTGAAAGTCCGGGATGGACGTGGATGTGGGTGTCGAGCGCGATGTTCATGGCCAACGCGCTTTCGTACGGGCCTCTGATGAATATTTTCAAGGCGAGCAAGGAGGGCAAGTACGCGATGCAGCTCGGGTACTCGTTCGTCGCGTCTTTCCAAGGCGTGGTTTGGATCGCGTGGAGCGCTCAACCCGATGCGCCGGAGTGGATGTTTTGGGCCGTGATGCCCTATTGGTACTTTTCATTGGCCAAGCTTTGGGAGTCCACTGAATTTGTGTTGGCTTTGACGCCCAAGCCCGCCGACGCGGATGGGTTGTGGGCCAAGGTGACGTCGGGGTCGCGCAAGCGTCTCGGTCGTATGTCGCCCGACGCTGCGACGTTAACTTACGTCGGCTTGAATGCAGCCGCGGCCGTGTTTGATAACTGCTACATGGCGTTGTACACTTTGCTCGGGCCCGAGCAATTTTGGCACACGTCGCAAGCTTTCAACGACAGCGATTTTCATCTGCGTCTCGTGAAAGGGACGACGGGATCTCTCACCGTGGCTTTGCTCATTTTCATCTCCACCCTCGGATGGAGGAAGCAGATGCCGATGAAGTACGCGATTTGGCTTAACGTCGTTCTCGGCTCGGTCGGACCTTGGATTGTGCTCTTCTGGCACAAACTCCTCGATCCGTCGGAGATGTGGTTTCCACAATTCGTCTTCGACCCCGATTTCGCTTACCACGCATATTTGAATCCGTCAATGTCGTTATTCGGTCGCTAGATGGTTTCTATTACGAACTATAGCTAAAATGTAACAAAAACAACGCTCTGATTGAACGCATCATCGCCGCTTTTGCTTGCGCGAGTGCGCCTTTTTCACTCGTTGGAAATGACGCGACATCTGCAACCACGCGAGGGCGACAAGGGTGACCACGAATATGACGAACACTCCCGCATCTATACGCCCGGACGATTCGCGCTGCAGTTGCCTTCTGGCGATGAGTAAATGTTCGTTCGCCAATCCGCCGGCGAAGGTTGGATTGACGCGAGTCAACGCCTCGAGCACGACGATGGCGTCGTGCCACTGCTCGAGCTGCAGATACACCAAAGCCAAACTAAACGTCGACGCTGGATCGCCCGGAAACGTCTCCATACCTTGCTTGAAAATCCCGATCGCTTCTTCGGTGCGCTCGGTCACTACTAAGCATGTGCCAAGCAACTGATACAGCTCGGGATGTTTCATGATTCGCAACGCCTTGGCAAAGCACTCCGCCGCCTCTTTATTCTCCGCCATGATCCTGTGCGTGTTCCCCAGGTCCGCCCACAGCACTGGATTATTCGGATCAATCTCCAACCGTCGATTGATCGTCTCAAACGCGCTATCTACCGTCCCTCCGTACTTGTTCAACATGTGTTGCAGCGAAGACGCGCTTACGCTGCCCATAAAATACTTGTTCTTCTTCTCACGCAACGCCTCATCTCCGTCGTGCCTCTCCTTCTCATCCACCCCATCACTCTCACCGTCATCATCGCTCGCTTCGACGAGCACTTTACGATCGAACTCGTTCGATACGCCCACGTCGATCCACGACCGCTGCGGCGTCGTGTACACCACCGGCGCCGCCGCGGGCACCCTCGCGAACATCCGATGCATCTCCGGCCCAGTGTACGCGTGTCGCGCGTGCTCCGCGCTCCCTGACTCGAGATCCCACGCGTCGGACCACCCTTCGCCGCCGATCGCGGCCGTTTCGATGCGGCGCACGCGCGGGCCCGATGTTCGTCCAGAATCGTCCACGTACGCGCGCAACCACGTCGCACCGAGCGCGCCGTTCGCGCGCGACGCGACGCACGACGCGCACAGCACCACCATCCACGTCGCGACGCCCTCGAACGGCGCGCGGCGCCTCCGCATGACGCGCGACGCGTCGGCACGTGACGTCCGCTGCGATCCACGAGCGCTGCAAAGTCGCGATTCGCGTCAGATCTCGCCGCGCACCGCGCGCCACGACGCGCGCGCTCGAACGACGCGTCGACGCATCGATAAAACGCGCATCGACGCGCGCTCGGCCGCGACGTGAGCGACGCACTGTGCGCGCGCGCGCGACGAACACGCGCGAACGATGGCGGCGACGGCGCAAATGGAAGCCCTGGTCGCCGCGCTGCAAGACCCGGAAACGCGCGAGAACGCGCTCTTGGACCTGAGTAAAAAGCGCGACATGTTTGCGGATCTCGCGCCGACGCTTTGGTTCTCGTTCGGCGTCGTGCCGGCGCTGTTGCAAGAGATCGTGGCGATCTACCCGCTGCTCAACCCGCCGAGCCTGACGAATCACGCGAGCAATCGCGTGTGCAACGCGCTGGCGCTGCTGCAGTGCGTGGCGAGTCATCCCGATACGCGAGGATTGTTCCTCGCGGCGCACATTCCGTTGTTCTTGTACCCGTTCTTGAACACGGTGAGTAAGACGCGGCCGTTCGAGTACCTGCGGTTGACGTCGCTGGGGGTGATCGGGGCGCTGGTGAAGATGGACGACACCGAGGTGATCAACTTTTTGTTGAGCACGGAAATCATTCCGCTGTGCCTGCGAACGATGGAGTTGGGGAGTGAGTTGAGTAAGACGGTGGCGACGTTCATTGTGCAAAAAATTTTGAGCGATGAGGTGGGATTGTCGTACATTTGCGCCACGGCGGAGCGCTGCTACGCGGTGGGGACGGTTTTGGGGGGGATGGTCACGCAGCTCGCGGAGCAGCCGAGCGTGCGTTTGCTGAAGCACATCATTCGATGCTACTTGAGATTAAGCGATAACCCGCGGGCGAGAGATTGCTTGAGACAGTGCTTTCCGGATCAGTTGAGGGATCCAGCGTTCACGGCGTACCTGAAGGACGACGTCGCCACTCAAAAGTGGTTGGTTCAGTTATTGCACCAGTTGGGGTACACAACCTGATTGATTGACTAGACGAGCACCGATACCCTAGCGCAACCGCCCTGAACGATACCCTAGCGCAACCGCCCTGAAATTTAATTAGCCTTTAAATCGAAAATATCCCGTTGTCTTGACGTGCGCGCGCGAGTTGTCTTTTTGCGAGACGTCTAAATGCGTGATGATTACAGCTGCTGCATACATGGTGTCGTCTTTTCAGACTTCTGCGTCGGCTTTCGAATTAGATCTAAGCCTTTTGGTGCTGATCGTGCGGAATCCATTAACTACGACCCCAACGCCCAATCCAGCGCCTAAGATTACGCCCAAACCGACGCCGATGCCCAAACGAAGCGAAGCGTCAAACCAGCTCAGCTTGACGGGATCGGCGGGATAATCGTCCTGATAGTCCATCATGGACTCGTATCGCTGTCGCATCTTACTCAGTATGGCAAGATTATCCATATCGCCTCGATCGAGAAACGAGGACCAGTGCGTCTTGTGGTGCTGCCTCGCGGCGGCGTTGACGGCGTCGACGCTCACAGAAGCTGTCGATATTCCAGTGTGCTCGTCGATCGCGGGCAACATCGCGCTAGTCTCGCCCACCATTACCGGTGCGATACGCTTTTGCGCGCGCCCTAAAACTTTCTCCAACGGTAGATCGATCTGATTCACCAAACACACGCGTTCATCTTGAGACATCCCGACGACGCCGAACTCCACCCGGCACTCCGCGGTTTTCGGCGACTTCGGGAGCGCGCCCGCCGCCGCGTAAAACACCCGCTCCGCCTCTCTCGACACCGTTCGCGTCAGCGACGCCCCGGGCGTCATCACCATCGACCACGTGCCGTCTTCATTCTTTCGACCCGTCCCCATCGCCCACATCTCTCGATCGAGCGCGAGCTCAAAATCAAAGTCCCCGACGAAGCGCACCTCATCCATGCTCATCCACGCCCCTTCGCGTTCGCGTCGAAACGTAATCTCCGCCTCTCCACTCGCCACCGCCGCACCGTTGACGCGAATCGACGACGCGCTTCGCGCGCTCTTTCCATCGCGCGTCTTCCCATGCCTCGAGCCCGCGTCGCGAAACCGCGCGATCACCGCGCCTCCGTCGCCGTCGCCTCGTCGCCGTCCCTCGCCGCCGTCGCCGTCGCCGCGCGCGTCCGCGAATTTCACCTTGACGTACATCGCCCGCGTCCGCAGCGCCGCGTCCGCGTCGTCGAACGCATCGTCACCGCGCGCGTCTTCCGCCATCGCGCGCGCGTCCGCGCCGTCCGAGCGCGCGCGTCGAGCGCCGTCGTCGCGTCGTCCGCGTCGGATTCGGTCGGTTGGTTGGAATTCGACGATTACCGCGCGTCGCGCGTCGATGGAAGACGACGAAACGCGCTTGGCTCGCGTGACTCGCGATCGGCGCGGTCGACGACGCGTCGACGCGTCGGACGCGGCGATGAGTGACGACGCGCGGCCGGGACGGTCGGGGACGGTTGGCGACGGCGTCGCGAACCTCGCGCGAACGCTGACGACGCGCTCGAGACGCAGAGACGAGGAAAGAAAGCGCTCTAAATTGAGTAGAAATCGCGAAGGTGGGCTAAGGCTTGCTCGTTCGTGTCGCACGCGATCCAATGCGGGGCGAGCTCGTTCTCGGCGAGCGCGCCGTATCCGACCATGTCGCGCCTTAAAAATTCCAACAACCCGTCGTAACATCCATCGTAATTCATGACGATGAACGGCACGGGATGACTTGTGCCGATGCGTTTGAGCTGTAGAAGCGCTAAGATTTCGAAGATTTCGTCCAAGGTACCGACGCCGCCCGGTAACGCGACGAAGCACGTCTTTTCTTCGAGCGCGGAGCGCACGCCGGCGTCCACCAATCCGTGCTTACGCGCGCTGAAGAAGCTCGTGTTCAGGTAACACTCGCGCGGTAAATATGGATGCTCTCGAGTCTCTTGTCTCGCGCCGCCCGCTTCGAGGAGAATCATGAATCCCGCGGCGGCGCGTTCGGCGTCGAGGGCGCCGCGCGTCGCCGCGTCCATGAGCCCGGGACCTAAACCGGACCACGTCGTGCAGTCTAGTAACGTCGCGATGTCCTTCGCGAGTTCACGCGTGCGTGCGTAGTGCGAGTGCGTCTCGGGCACGCGAGCGCTGCCCAGATACACCGCACCGCGCCCGTGACGCTCGACCAAAGCGAAGCACTGGGACATCTCCAGTTGCACTTTCGCGGGACTTTCGCGAGCGGACGCGCGCGCGCTCGTCGATGCGCGCGCGCGAAGCGATGCGAAGCGTCGCGAAAAGTCGACGTGCGATCGAGCGCGCGTTGACGCGGTCATGGGGGCTCGATGTGCGGACGCAGGCACGGTGGTATCACAAGCGAAGCTTTTTTCGAGCGCCGCCGCCGCCGCGGCCATCGGTGTCGTCGCTTCGTTTCTCCTTCGAAGCTGCGGGGGCGGTTTGCTTGGGGGCTTTAGACTTTTTGGATTCGTCCTTGAACGCAACGTCGTCTTTTTCGCCGAACTTGTCCTTGACGAGCGCGCGGATTTTGCTAAACTCGTTGCCGAGTTGACGCTTTTTGCGAAGCGCGTCCTTCTTCGCCGCTTCTTCGCTCGCGCCTTCGCCGTCGGCGTTGCCCTTATCGCCGCGCTTGTCAAAACCACCGGTGTCGTCCATGTCGACATCGTAGCCGGGGTAGCACTCGTCGTAATCACCGAACGACGCGAAGGCGTTGACGGGGCGGTCTTCGTCTTCCTCTTCGACGTAGTCGTCGGCGGCGATTTGCTTCGCCTTGGGCGCGGGCGCACTCGCTTCGTTACCAAAAATTGCCCGCGACGCGGTCGCATCTTTATCACTCGCCGCCGTATCCTCTTTTTTCTCGTACGTCGGTTCGTAATCTTTTCCCGCATCGGCAAAGATGTCTTCGTCGCTCGACGCGTCTCCCGGCGCCGCATCCGGCGCGTCGACGCGCGCGGCGCGCGACGCCGCTTCAGCCTTCGCCTTCGCCTCTTCCGCCGCCGTTCTTCGCTCTTCCCGTCGAAATTTCTTGATTGCGTTGGTAGAACCCAGCGCCAAGTAGTGCATCAACTTGCCCAAACGCACGAGAAGAGACGCATCCTTCGCGGGATCGACGTACGCTCGAAGCGCGCGCACACCCGCCATGCCGTCATCGTCCGTCGCCTTGTGCAACGTCGTCGGCACATCTCGCCTCGAGTTCGCCGCTAAATCAAAACTATAACTTACCGCACCACTTGCTATGTTATGCGCTTTCCCACGCACGCTTGCTTTCGATCCATTCCTCATAAACTCATAAATCGCTCGAGCCGAAGCTGTTGTAAATCTCGGCTTCCCGCCCTCTCGTTCCGCCGTCGCGGCCACCCGCTCTTCATCTTCCATCGCCTTCGTGTCCTTAATCTCGCTCCGAACCTTATTCAACAGCGCAAAATCTAATCCTTTCACTAAATGCGTTCTTTCGACGTCTCCTCCGAGGTATTTACTCTCCTCAATCGTTTTCATTCGAGCGTACTCCGTCGTCGTCGCCGTCCCGTCCCCGCGCGTCGCCGCGTCTTCCCGCTCGAACACCCCACGTTCGCGTCCGAGCGCGGCTTCCGCGCTTGGGCCGTCCAGAGCGTCATTCGCATCGTCACCGCGTTCGCGCCGCTCGCGCGCGCGGTCTCTGTACGCGTCCTCGTCCGCGCGCGACGAATTCTTTCCTCGAACTTCGTGTGGCTTTTTCGACGAGATTTTCGACTTTTTCGCACCGCCGCGCGGTTGCTCGCGCGATTTGCCGCTTAAAAGCATCGCCCTAAAGTCATCGTTCGTTTTAGGGGGGTCCCCGGACGGTGGCGCCGGGTTGGCGTAAGGTCGGCTCATGAGGCTGATTGTGAGGCGGCGACGGCGAACGCGGCGCGAACGCGTCGTGCGTCGCGAGTCGCGATTTATAGACAAGTTAAGCTAATCGCGCTTGGTGCGAATGATTGCGGTGCGCCCGTTCACGGGCAAAGCTCGCGTGAAGATCTGGGCCAAGGCTAAGAATGGTAAAATGGTGACGACTTGCGTTCCCATCAACGCGTAACGCGACACACTCGAGCCGATGTCGAGCCAACTGCCGACGGTGGTGATTTGAAAGAAGAATCTGACAGCCATGATGTCGCTCAGGATGAGAAACATGAAGTACGACTCGAACGCAGGAACGCGGGAGGATTTCAAGACGACGAGAAAGGCGGCGGCGACGGTGATCATGGGGAGTAATACCTTGAGGACGAGGAGCGTGCCCATGAGGAACGGGTTGAAGCGGGTGGTGAATCTGTACACGCTGCTGAGGTCGAAGGATGCGATGGATGCGATATTGCCCGTGCCGAAGAAGGCTGCATCGATGAGAAATAAGAACATAGCGGCGTGGCGGAGATCGCTCGGGATGATGGTACGGGTGAACATTTTGGACTTTGCCGGCGAGGGCGCTTGTAAGCCGCGCTCCAGAATCATCCACGAAAGAAGACAAAACCCGAGGCAAGCGTAGAACAGGGACTCGTACGACACGGAGAACAGTCCATACGTCGATGCAAACCCAAGGAACACACTAATCATTCGCGGCAGCGTTCGCGGTGGTGAAAACATGGGCAAGATGGGTGCCATCAACGCGACGATCCACGATGCGGCGTGCATAGACGTTGGAACGGGCAACTTGTCGCGCTGTAAACCGTCGACGGCGGTCACCAATACGCCAGTAGTAAGAACCATTAATATTTGCAACGCGAAAACAGTCTGACCCGGTCGGCGCTTAGTTTTCCTGTCGACGGCGTCGTCCTGAAAAATATCAAGCGGCCGAATCAAAACGTGCGTCGTGGTGCCGAGGAGCGCACTCGCAAGCAATCCTGAGACGATCATCTCCGTGTTCGCTTCCAGCTCAATTGAAAGCATGGTGAACGGCGCCAACATAGCTGTGCTGATAGCCATCACAGCGGCACGTGTAGCGTTGTCAAAATCTCGACGAAACAGCAAGCGTATCGCGAGTGCGACTAAAAGCGCCGACCCGAATGCAAACGCGTATGAAAACACGACGCGATCGTGAAAACCGTTACATATCGTTTCAGCCACCGTAAACGCGCCGACAAGACCAATACCGACGTTCAGTAAGCTAACGTCGGCGATACTTTCTATTTTCACAGCGGAAAGCGTGTTCACGATACCCAACAAAAAATACGCCGGGAGACCGAAGTACAAAAAGTACGTGGGCGGCGCGCGGCGGGCCAGAAGAATCACGCTCACGACACCGGCATAAATCAGCGCCAGCGTCAACGGTATACCAGTCGGCGTTTCGCATTCCCCTTTTCTTCGCGGAAGCAAATTGACTGCAAGTAAAATCATCCACGTCGCAAAACACGACACGACGACGGCTTGCAAAAGCGCCCGGTCGTACGTGTGTAAATATTCCAACCCTCTCAAACACGCGCGCGCGACTTGATTTGCACCGCGTGTCGCGTCGTCGTGTCGACCAAGCCGGTCGAGTCGCTCGTACTCCGCGACTTGCGATGAGACGCTAATCATATCTGGGTGGAGCTTGAAAGAAAACAAAGCGCTGAGCGCGCGCTTTGCAGTGCGCGCTGCCTTGAGATCGTGAAGCGCCAGCAATTGCTTGGCGTTCGCAATCATCGCGGACGACTTAAGATCTTCGGGTTTATCGCTCAAGTACGCGCTGGGGAGCAAGCCCGAGTTGTGACGAGGCGGTGGAAATCCAATGAGCGTCGCACCCAAAGGCGCGACGTCGGCTTGATCAACGTCGCACCTCGTCTCGGGATCCATGCCCCAATCCTTCGGCGTTTCGGGCGTCCCACGACACGCTCCCGCGACTTTTTGTGACCGATTGGCGACACCCGCGCCCCAAACCACCAACGGTGTTTCCGTGCACCCAGGATCGCCGTCGCCGTGCGCGCCTTTATTCGACATTCCGTGATCGGCGGTGAAAACAAAAGCAGTCTTTCCATCATCTCCAAACCTCTCCACGAACGCCGTCTCCACTCTGCGAACACCTTCATCTACTATCCTAATATTTTCGAAATACTCGCTCGAATGCGGTTTGTGCGCGTGTCCACTCGAATCCAAGCCCAGCAAGTGCAACAGAAACACGTTCCCGTCGCCGTCCAGCGCGTCGCTCTCGCTCGAGCCTTCCACCCCATTACTCTCTAAAAACCGCACCACGCGGTCGAACACCCACTCATCTAACGCCCCGTGATCGTTCGCGCTCGCAAAATCTTCCAGCGTCTCGTCGTAACAAAACCGTCTCGCTCCGTCGACGCCGTCGGCGAACAGCGGCACCACGCTCGGCGCGCCCCACGCCCACGCGTTGTTACTCTGATTCACCAGGTGATCGAACTCCACCGGGTTCGCGCTCCATCCTTTCGTGATCGCGCTCGGGTCCTCGTAGAACCCCCCCAAGAGCGCCACGTGTCCCGGTCTCGATTCCGTCGGCGCTCGCGCGTGCGAGACGCCCCACGCGCCGCCGCGCGCGCGACTTCGCACGTGCGCCGCGCCTCGCGCTTCGTCGAACACCGCGTCCGCGCGCGCGCCGTCGGCGACGAATATCACCAATCGTCTCGCGGGCGCGCGCAGTCGCGCGTCGGCGCGCTCGACGCCGGCGACGAGCGGGGACTGGAAGTGCACGTCAAACGTGGCGTAGACGAAAATCAAGTGCACGACAAAGGCGTAGAGCACGACGAGGCGGGGAGACGCGGTGACGCCGTGCATCGTCGCGCGCGCCGACTCGCGGCGGCGCGCGGACGGCGCGCGCGGGAGAATGCGGAGGAGACGCGCGGAGCGGCGGGACGACGCGAACGCGAACGGACGACGACGGCGTCGACGGCGCCTCTGGCTTTCGGGCTGTGGACTATTGTTTCTGCTACACTACTGTATAATTCTGCTATAGTCTAACCGACGCGAGCGCGCGTTCGCCGCGCCGTAGGTTCCGGAGTCGCGGCGGCGATGACTAACCGCCGCGGTCGCTACGATCTCACGGCGTGCGCGCGAGCAACGCCTCGATGAGCTTCTTTTTCTCCGCCGGCGCGCCGCGCACGCCCCAGTGACGAGACAACTCTAAGAGATCGTCCACGTCGAGCGCCGAGAGTTCATTTTGCAGCGCACGTCGCTTGACCAAGTAAGATTTATCGCCGCGCTTCAACCGTCCGGGACCGCCGGGACCGCTCTCTTTCATCACTCGCAACAACTGCGGTCGCATCTTCCGTTGCGCCAGATGTCCACCCACGGTGACGTTCCCATCATCGCGGATCGAGAAATCAGCCCCGAGATCGAGCAATGCGTCCACGGCATCGGCGCGTTCAAAATACGCCGCCAATATCAACGCCGTGCTCCCCTCGCTTTCGTCTCGGGCGTCGATGTCGCATCCGAGCTCCACCAGCGCGCGCACGATTTCTTCGCGTCCGAACGCCGCAGCGTGATGTAACGGCAAGCGTCCATCGTCGTCTTCGACGGCAAAATGTTCGACGCCGGCCACCTTGCAGAGCTCGCGCACGAACGCGTCGCCGCCGCCGCCTCGCGCGCCCGCGGACAACGTCCCGAGCGTCGCGCCGCCGCAAATCCAAACTTTAGAGACCGGGTCCAGCGCACCGATGCGACGCGCGTTGACCTGCGCGACGGGCATGCCGGCCAACACGCGCAACGCGGCGGGATTTTCGCACGCGAACCAGGACTCCAGCCAGAGTTCTCGGTCGTTGGCCACGGTGCGGACGACGCCGTCGTCGCGCGAGGACGACGCGGAGGCGTGCGAGCGACGACGACGCGCGTGGAAGTGTTTGTTTTCACGCTCTGGGGGCGCGCGGATGCCCACGCGCGGACTCCACGCGCGGGACGTCATGAAGTGCCGGTCCCTCGCTCTCTCGCGCGCGAAAGCGAGCGGGACGACGCGTCGCGACGGCGTTTGATTGAATCTAATCATTTTCGTTCGTTTCGTTTCAACACTCATACGAGTAACCGTGATTTTGCTGGTTGGGATTATCGGCGCGGCGGGCGCTTGAACTTGCGCGGTGGCTTTCTTCCGCCGTCGCCGGCGCCCAGGGAGAAGCCGCCAGCGGGCGCGGGGTTGGCGCCGAACGGATTCGGCGCTGGAACCGCGGGTGCGGGCGCGGCAACGCCGCCGAAAGGGTTGGCACTCGCCGACGCACCACCGAATGGGGCAGCAGCGCCGCCGAACGCGGGCGTTGAGCTTGCACCACCGAATGGGTTCGTCACGCCTGCCGACGCGCCGGCGAACGGATTCGCGCCGCCGCCGCCAAACGGATTCGTTGACGGCGCGCTGCTCGCCGGAGGGGCGGCAAAACTATTCGTGGACGCACCACCGAACAGGGAACTACCAGCTGATGCGGCACCTAGAGGCGACTTGCTAGATTCGAATGGACTCATCGGTTCAGGGGTATTTGGTTGCTCGTCCGGTTTCGGCGGTTGACCGAAGACGCTCGCCGCGGGTTTACCAGTGTTCACGCTTAAACCGCCGCCGAATGGTGTCGAAGCCGCGGTAGTGCTCGAAGCGGCACCAAACGTGAAGCCACCACCGCTCGCCGGTGCGGCTGGCGGCGCAGAGGCACCAAAGGTGAATCCGCCGCTCGAAGCGGGCGTTGACGCACCGCCAAACACAAACGGCGCGCTCACGGGCTTGGCGTCCTCCTTTACCGCCGATGATGCAGCTCCGAACGCGGGCGCCGCCGTGGCCCCAAAGCTAAATCCGCCGCTCGCTGGTTTCGGCTGTTCTTCTTTCTTCTCCGCCGAAGCACCGCCAAAGCTAAATAACGCGTCCCCCGCGGGCTTCGTTGCGTCCAGCGCCGGTGCGGCGCCAAAGGTGAACGGCTTGGCAGTCTCCGCCGCTTTCGGTTCATCTTCCTTCTTCGACCCCGCGGCAAACGAAAAAGCGGGCGCGGACGCCGAAAGCTGTGATTTTTCCTTCTCTGGTTCGGCCGCCTTCTCTACCGGTTTCGCCCCGAACGTAAACAGCGCCGGCGCTGCGGCTGCGGCGGGTGTCGCCGTGCCGAACGTAAACGGTGCGCTCGCCGGTTTCGAACTTTCTGGCGCTTTGGTTTCGCCGCCGAAGGAAAACGCGGGCGCGGGATCGGGTACTTTCACGGGCACATTATCAGGCGACTTGGGTGGCGCGCCAAATGTGAACGTGGGCGCAGTCGCAGGTTCACTTGCTGTTTTAGCTTCGCTCGAAGACGCGCCCAAAAACGCGAGTAAACCAGACTCTCCCGCCGGTTTCTTCACTTCGGTGGTTTCCGCTGGTTTCACCGGTGCCGTGGATCCAAAAGAAAACGCTGGCGCCGAGGCCGGCGCCGAGGTCGGCGCCGCGGGCGCGGTGGAACCGAAAGTAAACCCGGACGCATCAGTGCTAGGGGCGGGCGCGCTGCTCGCAGCGGGAATACCGAACGAGAACGCCGGCTTGTCCCCGGCAGGGGCAGACGGCGCAAACGGCGACGGTGCAGGCGGCTTGCTCGCAGCTTTCTCTTCTTCTTCGATCGCCGCTTGCACTTTCTTTTGATGCTCTTGATTCTTCGCCAAGAAATCCGCACTCCAGAGATTCATGACAGGTTTACTCGCAGCGGGCGCTTCCTCCGACTTTTGCGTGACCGCCGTCGGTTGCGCCGGCGGCGGTGGCACCGTCGTCGTTGTTTTCACTGGCGCCGCGGCGACGGATTTCTTCGTAAACAACGGAGTTGTTTGACCTTCTCCGAACGTGAACTTTATCGGAACAGAAGCCACAGGCCCAGACGGCGCTTTTGGTTTCTTACCGGTGGCGAGCAAGGTGCTATCTTCGCCGAACTTGAAGTTTGGCGTCTTAATCTCAGGCTCGGCACTCGTCGGGTACGGCGTCGTCGGCGCGCGACCAGACGAGGATGCACTGATGAAGGGCATCGGCGAAGTCGCAAAAGAAACGCCCGATTTGGGAGTCGCAACAAAGGTAGCCGATGTCGGCGTGACTTGCTTGTCAAACGCGGCGCCGACGGGCGACGGCGCTTGCACAGGTTGCGTGGGTCTAGTCGCAAACAACGAAGGTCTCGCCGCTGCGACACCCATAGGTGTCGCCGTTCGCGCACCTGCCAAGCGATCCAAAGTTTGCAATATACGTTTCGCTGTATCCGTCGTCACCGCGCTCGTCACTGGCTTGGCGGAGGGAGTGTGGTACGCCGGACTCGCAGACTCTCGCGCCAGCGCTCCCGGACCAGGGCTGTGCGCGGCGGACTCCAATCGTCGAGGCGTCGTCACGCGCGCTCGCTCACGCTCAAGATCCATGATAGTCAGCTCACGATCACGCTTCAAGCTCGCGCGAGGCGGCGTTGGCGTCTGCTCCATCGGCGGTTCCAGAATCGTCGGTTTTATCGCCGTGCGACCGCGCGTACCGAGAAGCGATGGCGTCCCCGACGCGCCGTACGATCGACGCACGGACGCGTATCCCGGAGAACTCGCGCCCACACCCGTCGTTCCGGGCGTGGCCATCTGCGCCACCATCGGACGCTCCCGAGCCGGAGTCGCGTGTGCGTCAAACGCCGGCGCGCGCTCAAACGGCGACGGCGGCTTCACCGCCGCACTAATCTCGCCATACGCCCCGCCAGCGCTCGATCGCGCCATTCGCTCTCTATCCATCTGTCCTCGGCGCAAGAACTCCCTGATCTCCGTGAACGGCGTCGGCGAATCGCTCGCCGTCTCCGCCGTCGCCGCCTCGTTCGCGAACCGCGTCGTCCTCGTCGCGCCGCCGACCTCCCCGATCCGCCCCGTCGTCGTCGTCGTACCCGCTCTCGCTCCTCCCGCACCGTTTCCACGCGTTCTCACGCTCTGTTCCTCGTCCATCGCTCGTCCGACGTCCATCGTTCGATTCTCCTTCGCCCCGCCCTCGAAGCCGTCGCCCTCGTCCTCGCCCTGCCAAAAGAATCCACCCACCAGCGCCGACGCTATCTTCGTCGCGCTCCGCACCGGCGTCGCCACCTTGCACCACATCTTTTTCGCGTTCGACGACGGCGCTTCGCGCGTTTCGTCGCTCGCGCGACCGTCGTTCGACGACGGCGTCATGACGTCCGTTCTGGTTGATCTCTGATTCGACGACGTTTGCGTCGTGCGCGCGTCGAGCGACGCCGTGCGCGGCGTTCGATCGCGTTCAGCGCGTTGAGCGTCGTTCGCGCGATGACGCGGTGCGGCGACGACGCGCGCGCGGACGTCGCGCGGCGTGGTTTGAGGACGGATGTCGACGGCGAGCGCGCCTCTGTTCAAACGCGGCGAGGCGACGGACGCGGTCGCGGCGAACGATCGATGCGTTTTGATGTATCGAGCGAAAAAAGGGCGCGAGAAAGCGATGACGACGACGATGGTGGGCGAGCGCGCTGAAATAGATGCTTTTATGATATGAAACACTGCTGCGCGCGTCTGCTCATATTCACGCTCGCGAGCGAAACGGCGTCGAATCGCTAGTCTGCGAAGGATGGCGGCGATCGGATATCGTCCATTTCGCCGATGCGGGCGCCACCGCGGCGTCCGTCTTGCTTAGGAGACGGAGATGAACCGCCCAAGAAGCCAGCGGGAGGGGCGATGACGCGCGTGCTTCGAGAGCGCACGGCGTCTCGAGCGGCGTCCTCCTTTTGCTTGGCGAGCGCGGCGTGCAGAGCAGCCGCTTCTTGCGCTTCGCGCTCGAGCGCGATGCGGTACTCTTCGATTTGCTGGTTCGAGCTCGTGTACGCGTTGTACAAGTTCACCGAATCTTGCTTCAAGGTCTCGTAGTTTTCTTCCAGTTGCGCCCGAGCCTGCTTTTCGTCGGTGAGCATTTCCTTGTAATCCTTCTCCATCATTTGCGCCTTGTGCTTGAGATCCTTTAATTCGTTCTGCTTCGCTTCCAACTCTTGCTCGGCGAGCTTTCTGGTTTGCTTCTCGTCCGCGGCGAGCGCCGTGGCCTCGGCCGCCTTTCGGCGCGAGTCCGCGGTTTCGTTCTCGGCGATGCCTCGATGCTTTTCCTCCTTCATGCGCTCCTCCTTGGCGGCTTCAGCTTCGCTTCGCGCTTGTTGCATCTCAGCCTTCGCCATGTCGGTCTCGCGTTGCCATTGCACGCACTGCGCGCGCGTGTTGTCGAGCTCGGCGATCAAGCTCGCATTCTTCGCCTCGAGACGGTTGATGACGTCGCGTTGCTTCAGCACCTCGGCTTCTTGCACCTTCATCCCCTTGTGCTCGGCTTCAATCTTCGCCAGCGCGTCCTGGAGCTGCAGCTTGAGCTCGGTTTGAGCCTTCTTGAACTCCTCAACCGTATCTTTATGCCGGTTTTCTTGTTGCGCGAACTGCTCCTCCTTCACCTTGTCCATCTCCCCCGCCCGTTCGAGCTTGGTTTGCATGATGATCAGCTGCTGCTTGAGCTCTTGCCCGTGTTGTTTCAGCGCGTCTTCGTTCTTCTTCTTCTCTTCGAGCGTCAACTGAAGCTTTTGCGTCAAATCTCGCATTTCTTGCGCGCATTGTTGGTTCGCCTATCGATTCGTCGCGCGCCGCGTCGTTCGTCAGTCGCTCCTTCTCTCCCTCGCGCCGCGATCGCGTCGCCCCCCCCCTCGCCTTCCTCCGCGCGCGCGCCTTCCTCCGCGCT
>Ga0257114_1000086_pt1 | contig 70965 bp, 63 predicted proteins | sample SI112_10mmetaG_FD_190149 | JGI IMG/M metagenome (GOLD analysis project Ga0257114, IMG submission 190149) | Marine microbial communities from Saanich Inlet, British Columbia, Canada - SI112_10m | ecosystem: Environmental > Aquatic > Marine > Inlet | place: Canada: British Columbia | collected...
ACTCGCTCGTAAATTTTACATTTTGTTTTCGTGGTTTCACTATATTGTTTAAAAAATTTGCAAGCCTTAAGAAATTTCTCGAATCTTTCTCTACGGCGAAAAGCATCCGTTTTTTCTAGGAAATTGAGGAGATCTTCAGCATTCATGCGTTCTAATTGACTGTAATCTTTGAAGTAAAATATAAGTTTTGCTAATTCCAGAAAATTATTTGGTATAGGTAGTCTGTTCGTTATCAATGTAATTAATTTAAGATGTTTCTCTTTTGTGTAATTTTTATTGAGAATATTATTATTCATAAATATTACTGTAATAAAGTTGATTGCAGGATCATTGATTAATTGAGAAGAGAGCTTAAGTGCATCCAAATTTAAGAATGATTTTTGCTCTAATTTTTTGTTTTTATTATTAGGTAATTGATGATAAAACTCTGGATATACTCTTGATAATGCATGACAATCTTCAAGCACATTAAAAAAAATGTGTGGATCTGGTCCCTCAAGAATTTCTTTGGTTTCTTTCCAGATTCGATCTGGTGCTAATGTATCAATTTCACTATTTTTTACCATTTCTTGCATAAATATTATCGTACTATCTGCTACCTTAAATCCAATTTGATGAAACCTTGCAGCAAATTTTGCGGTTCTTAGGACTCGAACAGGATCCTCTTTAAATGCTTCTGATACATGCCTGAGAGTCTTATTTTTTATATCTTTTAAACCATTATATGGATCAATTATTTGCCCATGTTTATCTTTAGCAATAGCATTGATTGTTAAATCACGTCGCTTCAAATCCTCCTCGAGAGTGATATCTTTCGAGGTACAAAATGTAAAACCATGATAACCAGGCTGAGTTTTCCTCTCAGTTCTTGCAAGTGCGTATTCTTCTTTTGTTTCAGGGTGCAAGAATATAGGAAAATCTTTCCCTACAGATTTGAACCCCTTTGATCTAAGTTCTGTTTCTGATGAACCTACAACGCACCAATCTTTCTCGCTAACAGGGATACCTAATTTTTCATCTCTGACGGCACCACCTACGAGGTATATTTCCATAGAGGATCTTTTACTGAATCCTGAGAATAAGGGTACGATTATCTCTCTCAAACATTAAATAGAGAATACTATTTTGTTTTGCTATTTTTTCTAACTGCTGAATAGTTTCAACTTTTAATCTGTTTACGGCAATTATGATATCGCCTTTCCTCAATCCTCTCTGCGCAGCCGGAGAGCCTGCCTCTATTTCCGTAACTATTATCCCTGGTTTGTCCATAGAAGATGCTAAGCTTGCTCCATTGAGGCCTGGATGTATATCTGATCCTGATTGCTTGGAAGCCACTTGCTGCCCCAGAGTAGCTTCTGTTTTTAATATATCTGATCCTCTCATATATTCGATAATCACAGTATCACCAGAACCTTTTAGGCCAATTGCGTTGGCCAGTTCTCTACTGGTTGTTATTTTTTCGTCATCAACTTTAATAATAATATCATCAACTTTTAGCGCTGCTTTTTCTGCAGCCGAGCCCGGCTCAATTGCAGATATTAAAGCACCACTTTCGGTGTTAACTCCAAGTATTTCAGCACTTTCTTTGTCAATTGTTTGTATTGACACCCCAAGTAAACCTCTTCTGACTTCTCCAAAATCTAGTATTTGACTCATAATGGATTGAGCAATTTCGGAGGGAACTGCAAAGCCAATTCCAACATTACCTCCTGATCTACTTATGATGGCCGAGTTAATGCCCACTAATTCACCTTTCATATTCACTAGAGCGCCACCCGAATTTCCTGGATTGATTGATGCATCAGTCTGGATGAAATCTTCATACCCACTCTCACTAATCCCAGTCCTTCCAAGCGCACTAACAATTCCTGAAGTTACTGTATTACCTAGTCCAAATGGATTGCCGATAGCAATTACAAAATCTCCCACCTCAACAGCGTCCGATTCACCAATAATAATATCAGTAAGGTCATCTGCCTCCACTTTAAGTAAGGCTATATCAGTAGCAGGGTCAGAACCGATAACCTCTGCATCTAGTGTAGTTTCATTAATCAGAGATATTTGAATTTTTTCTGCTCCAGAGACCACATGATGATTAGTCAATATATATCCATTTTCAGCATCAACAATGACCCCAGAGCCAGCACTTTGAACTTCTCTCTGGTTATTCGGTGAATTCGGTGTCCCAAAAAAACGACGAAACATTTCGTCATCATAGGGTGATCGAGATTGAACAGTTTGACTTACTCTTATATTAACAACAGCAGGTGCTACTTGTTTAACCAGAGGTGCTAGGCTTGTAATAATTGCACCATCATCATTTCTAGGTAGTGCTGCAAAACCTATTGTAGTGATTAAGCACAATACTATTATTTGTATAAATTTTTGGTTAATACGCATATCAAGATTCCTTAGTATTGTTAAATATATAGTAAATTAACTTAAAAATAACCAGTGTTTTAAAAGTACATACTGAAAGCTTATTTATATGTATGATTAATAAGAATTCAAGCACTAAGTAGATATCATCAATAAAGTTTTATTCTTAAAAAAAAATACTGTTATTTTGAATTTATATAAACCACTATATATTGATAATTAAATTATAATTATTTTGCTTTTTTTTAATAAAAATTTTACTATAAATTTTAATGACTTATTTTTTATATATATTTTAAGTTATTGTTTTTAATGAATTTTTTTATTTATAATTTTTTTATAAATTTTACATAACTTGGTTGCTTTGCAAGAAAACTTAAGTTAAGTTACACACAACATCTTGTGTTTTATTTTAAAGCATTAAAATGCAAATATAGTTACAAATGAGTACATCTTAATCGCTTACTATCGGGAGTATCTAATCAATATGGGATCTGCAGCTAACAACAGTGTCGTAACGAACACATCAACCATAGTAGAACTTCAGTCAACTTCTTTGGATATATGGAAGACTAAATATCAATTGACTGCTAAAGATGGCTCTGTTGTAGATCAGAATATTGATGACACTTATATCAGACTTGCCCGTGCGTTAGCTGAAGTGGAAGTTGAGTCAGAACAAGAGAGGTATTTCGATGAGTTCTTGTGGGCGCTTCGAAGTGGCGCTATTCCAGCCGGGCGTATAGTTTCAAATGCTGGAGCTAATGAACACAAACCAGCTACTTCAACCATAAATTGTACAGTTTCAGGCACTGTTTCAGATTCCATGGATAATATTTTAGATAAAGTGCATGAAGCTGGATTGACGCTCAAAGCGGGCTGTGGGATTGGTTATGAATTCTCTACTTTGCGCCCAAAAGGTGCTTATGTATCAGGTGCAGGTGCTTATACATCCGGACCACTTTCTTTCATGGATATATACGATAAAATGTGTTTTACAGTGTCGTCAGCAGGAGGCCGACGTGGTGCTCAAATGGGTACATTTGATATTAGTCATCCAGATATTGTTGAATTTATTCGAGCTAAACGCGAAGACGGTAGATTGAGGCAGTTTAATTTATCGTTACTTATTACAGAAGAATTTATGGAGGCAGTAAAAAGTAATAGTGAGTGGAGCCTTGCGTTTCCAATAACACAAAAAGAATTAGATGAGGATGGTCTAGATATTAATGATGATTCATTATTTGTGTGGCGTGAATGGCCAGAAACAAACAAATATATCGTAAACCCAGAAGGTCTAGTTGCCTGTAAAATATATAAGAAAATGCCCGCTCATCGTGTGTGGGATATTATTATGACTTCAACGTATGATTTTGCTGAACCAGGATTTGTACTTATCGATAAAGTCAATCAAATGAATAATAATTGGTTTGATGAAAATATAAGAGCTACTAACCCATGTGGAGAGCAACCATTACCACCATACGGATCTTGTCTGCTTGGATCTGTCAATCTAACGAAATTTATTGTTAATCCGTTCACAGATGAAGCGACATTTGATTGGAAAGAATTTAGAAAAGTGGTTAAGTTATTCACAAGAATGCTTGACAATGTTGTAGAAATAAATGGCCTGCCTCTCTCCAATCAGAGGGATGAGATTTTAAGAAAAAGACGACATGGGATGGGGTTTCTTGGATTAGGCTCAACAATTACAATGTTGTGTATGAAATATGGTGACAATGATTCAATTGATTTCACAACAGAAATATCAAAACAGTTAGCATTGGCTGGATGGGAAGCATCACTAGAGTTATCTATAGAGAAGGGTCCTGCGCCGATAATGAATGAAAGTTTTGAAGTAACTCAGGAGATGCTCTCGAAGCGACCTGAAATGGTAAGCGATGGTTATAAACTTGGTGATAAGGTTAAAGGTCGTATTCTACATAGTCGTTACAGTAATTATATGAAACGTATTGCTAAAGAAAATCCGGAGCTCGTAGATAAATTAGCTGAAGTTGGCTCAAGATTTACTCACCATAGCTCTATTGCACCTACCGGAACTATAGCGCTATCACTAGCTAACAATGCCAGTAATGGAATAGAGCCTAGTTTTGCTCATCATTATTTCCGAAATGTGATCAGGGAGGGCAAAAAAACAAAAGAGAAGGTAGATGTATTTTCTTTTGAATTACTAGCATACAGGGAATTTGTAAATAAGAATGCAATGCCTTCTTTTGGGAATACTGACAAAGAAAATGAGCTCCCAGATTATTTTCTAACTGCTGATAATATTACTCCGAAGGAGCATGTTGATATTCAAGCTGCAGCTCAATATTGGATTGACTCATCTATATCTAAAACGGCTAATGTACCTACTGATTTTCCGTATGAAGAATTTAAAGATATTTATTTGTATGCTTACGAACAGGGATTAAAAGGGTGTACGACGTTCCGATTTAATCCTGAAGCTTTCCAGGGTGTTCTGGTCAAAGAAGAAGATCTAAAGAATACTTCATATACATTTACTCTAGATGATGGTAGTGAAATTATATTAAAAGGTGACGAAGAAATTGAATATGATGGTGAAGTTCATTCAGCCGCTAATTTATTTGATGCATTAAAAGAAGGTTATTACGGTAAATTTTAATAAAATAACCTCTAATTAATGCGGATAAGGAAAATATAAAAAAATGAAAAAAATAGATAAAAAAATAGTTGGTTATGCTGTTACAAATAATTCAACTATAAAAGAGGATGTGTCAAAAAAACCTGATATTGAAAATGTGACCGCAGAAAGTGCAGATGTAATTCGAATGCATGAAAAACTTGAACGTCCTGAGATGTTAATTGGGTCGACTTATAAAGTAAAAACACCTATTTCAGATCATGCAATGTATGTAACAATTAATGACATAGTGTTGAATAAGGGCACGGAACATGAAAAAAGACGACCTTTTGAAATATTTATAAACTCAAAAAATCTAGATCATTATCAGTGGATTGTTGCGCTCACTCGAATTATATCTGCGGTATTTAGAAAAGGTGGAGATGTCACATTTTTGGTTGATGAGTTAAAAGCGGTATTCGATCCAAGAGGTGGATATTGGCAAGCTGGGGGGAAGTTTATGCCTTCTATTATAGCTGAACTTGGCTATATAGTTGAAAAGCATTTAATCTCTATTGGGTTGCTTACGAAATTAGAGCTTGATGAGCATCAAAAAGAATTGATTAAGCAAAAGCGTGAGGAATATGAGAATGCGAAAAAGCAACAAGATGCTTTTTCTCAACCCGAATATCCTGAAGGCGCTCAATTATGTGCCAAATGTAATGACACATCAGTAGTGATGATGGATGGATGCATGACTTGCCTTGCTTGCGGTGATTCTAAATGTGGATAAATAATATTTAGCTTACACCACCTATGTGTAATCATTTCTCACGAATTTAACTGATTAATATTCAATCATTCAGATATTTAAATAAGTGAAAGTAAAACTAGCACAATAATGAATGCATATATGATCATCGTCTGCAAAATGCATGATCGTGAAAAGTTCATCAATGGTTATGGCAAAGTGGTGCCGTTATTGGTTGAAAAATATGGTGGCAAGTACCTTGTTGTCGCTCCAGGAGCAGTTTCTTTAGAGGGAGCTTTAGAAGGTTACTCCTCAGTCGCTATTTCACGATGGCCAAGTAAACAGGCAGCACTTGATTTTTGGAACTCTGAAGAATACATGGAAGTGAAAAAGTTACGTGAAAACCTTGCCGATGTTGAGGTTTTACTTGTAGAGGCCCCTGAGATCTAGTAGAAAATAATTCAAATATAATTATGGACATTTTCATTCCAACAAGTAAAAAAAAGGATGCGATAGTAGGCCCACTAAGTATGGTTACATGGGTTACAAATGAGGCGCAGCAAGTAAGTAAAATATTATGCAATGGCTACCATCAGACTCAAGATGAATGGAGGGAACCAACTCCGGAATCATATGAAGGATGGAATAATTATTTTGGTTTTGATGAGTCTTGTAAATGGAAATATGCTCGTTTCGATAAACAAGGGGCTGGAAAAAATGTAGGTATTCGAATTATTCATCCCGATGATTTTTACCCAGCTATACGTCCAACTTATGAAGGTTTATATAAGGGAGGCGTAACAATTAGTTGTCCTATTCAGGATATTTCCAGGCATGAAGCTGAGATGAGTAATCTTGGTATTGAGTCAACTATTGGCATTAAGGAAATGGAATTTGAAAGTCCTTCTGGTGAGACTTATATTTCTTCAGAGATTGTTTATAAGGGGCCAGATAATATATTCGTATTAGGAGTTACCAGGCCTGATATTTTTATTCCAATTGGACCAGTAGATGAGGATATAGGACTAGGTGGAGTAGCTTACTCTGCGAGATGTATTTCAGAGGCAAAAAACACAATTGATTTTTTTGAACAAGTATTAGGGTTTGAGATTCGACGCGATGTGAAATTTGATATTGATAGTCGATCTGCTATTAATTTACCTGAAGGTATATCTGAACGATTTATTCAGGGTTTTTCTCCTGGTTCTTCTTCAGGATACGTTGTCTTTATGGATCATGGTGAAGAGACAAAATACCCTGAGATTGATTGCTATAGTGCTCCATATCGAGGGATAGTGATGTGGTCATTTCCAACGTTGAATCTTGATGAGATATTTGAGCGAGCAGTAGGATTTGGAGTTGAAATTCTTCATTCACCTAATAACTATATGAGTCCTACTCTGACTGTTAGAAGATCATTTGTTTTGAAGGATCCAGATGGCTTTCAGATTGAGATATTTGAGAATTAAAGCAGCATCTAAATTGATTTCTAGTCATTAATTAAGTACAAGAATTACCTAATCAGGTTATTTATCTTCAATGTTATAGTAAGATAAAAGAATGTTAAAAATATCAGATATATCCAATTCAAGGATATTGGTTCTGGGTGATGTAATGTTGGATCGTTATTTGTTTGGTTCAACTGAAAGAGTCTCACCAGAAGCACCAGTTCCTGTAGTTAGTGTGAACAGTATCGATGACCGTCCTGGAGGCGCAGCAAATGTTGCTATGAATCTATCAAAAATAGGGATAAAGACTCGTATTTTTGGTTTTATCGGAGATGATATAGAAGGAGAGTCTTTAGAAAAAATCTTAGCGACTGAAAAGATACGCTGTAATTTAAAAAAGATTAAAGATTCATTCACGACAACTAAGACTAGAATCCAAAGTCGAGGACAACAATTAATACGTTATGATAGAGATGCTTTTCCGCAAAAGCATTATTCTTTCTTTAGTGAATTAAAGAAAAATTTATCATCAATTGATGCGGTTATTATTTCGGATTATGCTAAAGGCGTTATATCGAATATTTCTGAGATTGTTGATCTATGTAAAGATAATAAAATCCCTATCTTGGTTGATCCAAAAGGCATAGATTTTGGAAAGTATGAAGGTGCCGATATATTAACTCCAAATCAAAGCGAATTCGAAGCCATAATGGGACCATGTGAATCTAAAGATTTGTTAGTGAAAAAAGCACGGGATATGATTGAGGACCTCAAGCTAAGGGCACTATTAATTACCCGAAGTGACAAAGGGATGTTACTGGTAGAGAAGAATGGTGATCATACTTTCCTTGATACAAGAGCTGTTGATGTCTTTGATGTAACGGGAGCCGGGGATACTGTTATTTCAATTTTAGCAGCGTCATTGTCGGCAGGTTACTCGTACATAGAAGCAGCAAAATTTGCCAATTTTGCTGCAGGTATCGTTGTTGGAAAGATTGGTACTGCTTATGTGACTCAAGCTGAATTACAAAACTATAATCGTTTCTCCTCTGCGAACAATGAAGCTCTGAAAACTCTGTCGCAATTAGGTAATTTGGTCAATTCATACAAGGGAGACTCTAAGAAAATAGTTATGACTAATGGATGTTTTGATATTTTACATGCGGGACATATTGCTTATCTTGAGCAAGCTAGATCTCTTGGTGATAAATTAATTGTAGCGGTAAATAGTGATGATTCAGTTAAGCTGCTGAAGGGTCAAGATAGACCAATTAATTCACTCGATGATAGAGTAAAAGTCCTTAGTGGTTTGTCCGCGGTAGATTGGATTGTTACATTTAATGAAGATACACCACTTAAGTTAATAACAACACTTAAGCCCGATATTTTAGTTAAAGGTGGTGATTATATAATTGAGGAAGTAGTTGGAGGAAAGGAGGTTATTGAGAGCGGAGGAGAAGTTCAAATATTATGTTATGAAGAGGGTTTTTCGACCAGTGCAATAATTGAAAAACTGCAGTCATAAGATTTTGGTTACTTAGTTTCTAGTTAAATCAAGTTTAATGAAAAGAATATTAATAAGTTCTATTTATACACTGCTGACATTTTTTTTATTGCCTGTTTATGTCAGTTATTGGTTGGTAAAAGGTATTTTGAATAAAACATATTGGGACCGAATAACTCAAAGGTTCGGTTGGGGTTACCCAGTAATAAATTCAGATGTTATATGGATTCATGCCGTGTCTGTGGGAGAAGTAAACGCGGCCTATCCGCTAGTTACCGAGCTAAAAATTCGTTACCCAAAAAAGCATATTGTTATTACTACAGTGACTCCAACTGGATCAGAGCAAGTCAAAAAAATTTTTAATAATGAGGTTACTCATTGTTATATTCCATTCGAGACACCATTTGCAGTTAGCAGTTTTTTTAACGCCATAAAACCATCAATTGCTTTGATAATGGAAACAGAAATTTGGCCAAATATATACAATGAATGTGGTCGACGAAAAATATTATTAGTCCTCGTTAGTGCAAAAATTTCCAAGAAGTCATTGTTTTATTACCATAAATTATTACCACTCTTTCGAGAAACCCTGTCTCATGGGATTCTAATTGCAGCTCAGAGCGAGTTGGATGCTGAGAGATTTTTGTCTTTGGGTGCATCACCAAACAAAACTTGGGTTATGGGTAATATAAAATTTGACTATAATTTACCAGCTGAAGCTTTACATAACGGCCAGGCGTTTCGTTTTAATACTATTCAGGACAGGCCTATCTGGATTGCTGCAAGCACCCATCAAAACGAAGAGGAGCAGATCTTAAATGCACACAAAAAAATATTACAAGTAGTGAACGATATGCTTTTGATACTTGTGCCAAGGCATCCTGAACGATTTAATAAGGTTAAGCAGCTGCTTAATCTTCAAGGATATAACTTTACCTCAAGAACAGAATATAAATCAGTTCCAGAAAATAATGAGATTTTTTTAGGCGATACTATGGGAGAGTTATTGTTATTTTATGCGGCTAGTGATGTCGCTTTTGTGGGAGGAAGCATGGTACCGATTGGGGGGCATAATCTATTCGAGCCTGCTTCATTAGGCTTACCGATTATTACAGGAAAGCACATGTTTTCTCAGAAGGATATGACTGACTTGTTTATAAAACGTAATGCGGTTGATATTGTTAGTAATGAGAATGAATTAGCGAGTAAAGTGATCTACTACATTCAGAATAAACAATATCGTCTTAAACAGGGCGGAAAGGCCAGAGGTGTTGTATCAAAAAAACGAGGTGCTCTGAGCAGCCTAATGACTCGAATAGATGATCTTTTGAACGAATAGACTGCTTATTTCAAATATCTTGCTTAGAAATTATTTCTTCTGGTGATGGTCGTTCTTTTAACCAAACATCAAACTGCTCTAAATCTTGAACACGTAATGTACCAGCTGATTTTTTTAGATTAAAAACATTGGCAATATAATCATAACGACTTTTCGCGTAATTCTGATTAGCAGCTTCGAGGGCAAATTGTGAGTTTAAAACATCAACAATCGTCCTAGTTCCTACTTCAAAACCAGCTTGTGTAGCCTGAAGAGCGGTTTTACTTGATATAACTGCTTGTTTGAGAGCTTTTACTCTACTGATTTCGGATGTCACTCCCAAATATGCATCTCTAGCTTCTCTTTCGGTTTCCCTAGCTATCCTCTGTAGTTTCTCTCTACTGGCCCTATGAAGGTAGACTGCCTCTTGAACTTTTGAAGAAGTATTTCCTCCAGAATAAATAGGTATCGATAATTGGATACTTATCGAATCATTTTGGTTACTGGTAGAAAGATTTGGAAAATTGATCGCATTTCTTACTTGATCTTCAACATCAGTATCTTGACCACCCATATTTGCCACAACATTCAGAGACGGATAATGACCTGTTTTTTGATATGAGATCTCATGTCTGGCAATTTCCTCATCAAAACGATTCGAAATTAAATTTAAGTTTTGCTGCATCGCTGTGGCTATCCATTCATCTTCAACGGCTGGATTAGGGAGCTCTAATGGCATTGTCTCATCTGGAGCATCAAGTGTTGGTAAATAGGCTCCAGTAATTTCCCTGAGTAACTCTCTGGCTGTTGCTAATGATCTTTTGGCATTGATTTCACTTGCAACACTTTGATCGTAAGCCGCTTGCGATTCTTGTACGGCAGTCACCGCTATCAAGCCTACTTCGAATCTTTGTTTTGCCTGCTCTAGTTGCCGCGCAATAGCTAATTTATTACTATTTATTGATACCAAATTATCCTCAGCAGCCAGAACATTCAGATACCTAGTAACTACTCTTATTATTAAATCTTGTTGCTGTATTTCATAGTCAATTTCAGCCTTTGCTGATCTTTTACCGGCCTGTTTCAGGCCAACCCATCTATCCCATTGGAATAGTGTTTGTGTTAGTTGAATTTGCCAACCAGTTGAAATGTTGGTTGATTGGGAAGATACGGAGGCTACATTTCCTGAGGCACCTGCTTCAACTGAAGAACCATCAAAATTAGATACACTGTAGCGATTCCCAACACTTAGCTCAGGTAACAGACGACTCCTTGCTTGTGTTTCTCTTTCCAGAGAAGCAAGTCTTCTTGATTCTGCTTCATGAATTAATGGATCACTTTGTAGAGCTCTTTGATAAACCTCGAGAAGAGAAGCTGATTGCGCTGGATTTATCACTACTATTGTTATGAATGAGATTAATACTGTTTTAATTACTAAGTGGATTTTCATGTGTGTATTATAGATGAAATTATTGATGATTTGAAAAGTTCGCATTAATTTATTGTTACGGCATGTATCTTTGAGTTTAATACTGAGGTATTGATTGATCAACCGTTTGCGACCATTCATTAATTCCACCCTCAATATTTGCAACTTCTTTGAAAGAGTGAGTAATTAATATTTCTGCGATTTTGGCACTTCTAATGCCCGAGTGACAGATTACAGCAATAGGATTACTGTTATCTAATAAATGTAATTTCTGTGTAACTTCATCCATAGGAATATTGATTGTAGTACTTATTTTTGCAACATTAAGCTCCCAAGGCTCTCTTACATCAAGTAACTGCCAGTTGTTATTTTGTTTTTTTTGATCTTGATAATCTAATGGCGATAATTTTTTATACACGACGAACCTTTTAAATAATTTGAAAGATTATATTACCAGAATTAACATCAATTGATTTTTTTAAAGTGTCAAATTTTGAAAAGAAAAGAAAAGATTTGTTATCTTAAAAAAAACCGCCATAAAGACGGTTTTTAAAGTGATACAAACAATATATGTAATTTACATCAATGGAACAATCAACAATGCAACAATATTAATTATCTTAATAAGTGGATTGATAGCTGGTCCCGCAGTATCTTTATATGGGTCACCAACAGTATCACCTGTAACTGCTGCTTTGTGAGCATCTGATCCTTTTCCGTCACAATTACCATCTTCAATGTATTTTTTAGCATTATCCCAAGCGCCACCGCCTGTTGTCATCGAGATTGCTACAAATAATCCGGTAATGATGGTTCCAAGAAGAACCCCACCAAGAGCTTTAGGTCCTAATATCAAGCCTACTGCCACTGGGACAAGTATTGGTAGTAAGGATGGAACTATCATTTCTTTGATGGCAGCCTTGGTTAGAAGATCAACAGCACGACTGTAATCAGGTTTTCCAGTACCATCCATGATACCTGGGATTTCTTTAAATTGTCTTCTTACCTCAGTTACAACCTCACTGGCAGCTCTACCAACAGCTTCCATTGCCATAGATCCAAAGAGAAATGGGACGAGACCCCCTAAGAATAAACCAATAATTACTAAATGATCAGATAGATCAAAATTGACCGATATATTGGCAGTCTCAAGAGCATTAGTGTAATCAGCGAATAGCACAAGTGCCGCTAGACCAGCTGATCCAATAGCATAACCTTTCGTGACGGCTTTGGTTGTATTACCAACTGCATCCAGTTGATCTGTTATGGTTCTTACTTCGGGAGGTAGCTCTGACATTTCAGCAATACCACCGGCATTATCAGTAATTGGCCCAAAAGCATCAAGTGCTACAACCACACCAGTCATTGAAAGCATAGATGTAGCTGCAATCGCAATGTTGTATAGTCCTGCCATTGAATCACCTTCTGGTGCAAGTGCGAATGCACCCCAAATACTGGCACAAACAGCAAGTACTGGCATTGCAGTAGATTTCATAGAAATACCAAGACCAGCAATAATATTTGTTGCATCACCCGTACGAGAAGCCTCTGCAATTGTTCTTACAGGCGAATATTCTGTACTGGTGTAGTATTCGGTAATAATAACCATAGCTGCAGTTAGAGCTAGGCCGATAAGGGCTGAACCGAATACGCCTGATGCACTAGCTGGATCCATCATCATATTAGTAATTGGGTAGAAAGCTATCGCAGCTAGTAATCCAGAAACTATCATGCCTTTATATAGAGCTCCCATGACCTTTCCACCATCAGAAGTTCTTACAAAAAATGTACCAATTATTGAGGCAACAATAGAAACTGCTCCGAGTACCAGAGGGTAAAGAACAGTTGAGCTATTGTCTTGAGTAATAAGTAATGAACCCAGAAGCATAGTTGCGATGATGGTCACTGCATATGTTTCAAAGAGATCTGCAGCCATACCAGCACAATCTCCAACATTATCTCCTACGTTATCAGCAATTACTCCTGGATTTCTTGGGTCATCCTCAGGAATCCCAGCTTCTACCTTTCCAACAAGATCAGCACCAACATCAGCGCCTTTAGTAAAAATTCCTCCTCCTAAACGAGCAAAAATTGATATTAATGATCCACCAAATGCTAAACCAACTAAAGAATGTATAGATTTATCAATAGACATACCCATTTTAGTTAAGATCGTGTAATAGCCAGCGACTCCAATTAAGCCAAGGCCAACTACTAGTAGACCTGTGATAGCGCCGCCTTTAAACGCGATATTTAGCGCAGGATTGACTCCTGTTCTAGCTGCCTCAGCAGTTCTCACATTTGCCCTTACCGAAACAAACATACCAATGTATCCAGCTAGTCCAGAAAAAATGGCACCAATTGCAAATCCGATGCCTGTAGGTAAATCAATGAAATAGGCTAACAATACAAAGAGCACCGCACCTACTATGCCAATGGAGTAGTATTGTCGGTTCATGTATGCGTTTGCACCTTCTTGTATCGCTCGAGCTATTTCTTGCATACGCTCGTTTCCTGCTGGCTGATTAACAATCCATTTCGCGGATATAGCTCCATAGATTACTGCAAGTGCACCCGCAGATATTGAAAGCCATAGGGCAAGATCATCAGTTAACATTATTGTTCTCCCAGTATTTTTTTACAGAATGTGTATATTTTTAAATTTTACGCACTTATGAATGCGTAAAAAAGCTTTTTTAAAATTCTTCGGACGCAATCATACCACAAAATTATTATTTAATAGCTTGGGAACTAAGATATTATTTAATCTTATTTTCTTAGGAAGTCCCTCAAAATAAGGAGGGTAATCCTCACCTTGTATAAGAGGTAAAAGATATCTTCTACAAGCTGGTGTAATTGAAAAACCATCTTTAGCAATAAATTTTTTTGGTACCATTTTTTCTTTATTGGCAATTCTTGATAATTGAGCATGATCAATCTTCCATCGATATGGGCGGTCAGATATTCGCTTGATTACTGGCATCATAGCAGTTTGCCCTTTGATGGCCATTTCAACAGCAGCTCTTCCAACGGCATAAGCTTGTTTAACATCAACTGCTGATGCCAGATGTCTGGCGGAACGCTGGAGATAATCAGCAATTGCATAATGGTATTTTAAGCCCAGATTCTTCGAAATGATATGAGCTAATACCGGTGCAACTCCTCCAAGTTGCGCATGTCCAAATGCATCTTTAGTGCCAGCCTCTGCTAAAAATTTACCATTAGCGTATCGAGCACCTTCACTTGCAACAATGACACAGTAGTCATATTTATTGACAGATTCTTTAACTTTCTTCAAGAATGACTTTTTGTTAAATGCAACTTCCGGGAATAAAATAATATGTGGCGCATTATCGTTTTCTTTTTTAGCTAGACCACTAGCTGCGGCAATCCATCCTGCATGCCTTCCCATAACTTCTAGTATAAATATTTTTGTCGATGTTTTTGACATGGATATAACATCCATAGCAGCTTCTTGAGTAGAAACAGCAACATATTTTGCAACTGAACCAAAACCAGGGCAATTATCAGTAACTGGGAGATCGTTATCAACAGTTTTTGGTATCCCTATGCATGTGACAGGAAAGCCCATTTTTTTACTTATTTGTGAAACTTTATGTGCGGTATCCATAGAATCATTTCCCCCATTATAGAAAAAATAACCAATATTATGCGCTTTAAATACCTCAATTAGTCTTTCATATTCAAGTAGATTTTCGTCAAATCCTTTTAATTTATATCGTGCTGAACCAAAAATACCACCTGGCATGTATTTTAAATTTTCAATATTTTTTTTCGACTCTTTATTTGTGTTAAACATCTCTTCTTGGAGCGCACCAATAATTCCATTTTTCCCCGCATAGAGATTTGAGATTATATTTTTATTCGATCTAATTGTCTCGATAACGCCACACGCAGAAGCATTAATAACAGCGGTAACTCCTCCAGATTGGGCGTAAAATGCGTTCATTGCAGCCATACTTTCACCAATTTTAATAACAATTGGATTGAAGCATAACCCAAAGTTGTCGAATCGTCACCGTTAGCTTTATTTTTGAATTGACCAATGCATTGATTATGGGTAATTTTATTTGCCAGTATCCAGATTATCATTTGTTAACGAGGTAAAATAATGAGGATTGTTTTGTTAGGTGCGCCAGGCTCTGGGAAGGGAACTCAAGCACAACGTTTAATGGCCGAAAAAAATATACCCCAAATATCCACTGGTGATATGTTACGTGCAGCTGTTGATGCAAAATCAAGCTTTGGCCTGCAGGCAAAAGAGGTTATGGAGGCTGGTAATTTAGTTTCAGATGAAATTATGATTGGTATTATTCGCGAGCGTTTAATGGAAAATGATATTGAATATGGTTTTATCCTTGATGGCTTTCCCAGAACAACTAAGCAAGCTGAAGATTTAGATAATCTACTAAAGCAATTGGAGCAACCATTGGATGTAGTAATTCTAATGGACATGGAAAATGATGTGCTTATGAAGCGAATTGTTGGTCGTCGCACATGTTCGCTAACTGGTAAATTATTGAATATATATTTCTCTGGTAAGGAAGAATTAGACGCCTGTACTGAGGCTGGAGGTGAGTTAATTAAACGCAAGGATGATAATGAAGAGACTGTTCGTAATCGCTTGCATGTTTATCAGGAGCAAACTGAACCTTTAGTTTCTTTTTATAACCAAAGGCATTTACTTAAGAAAGTTAATGCAGAGGGCTCTGTGGATTGTGTCTATATGCGTTTGATTGATTCATTAGAATATGAATAGCAATCAATCATCAATCAATTAGCTTTGCCAATTCATTTCCGATAATTTCTTTTCGCCAGCCAGTCATTAACCGGCTATTATAATTTTTACTAATCAATGAGGTCAGTTCTTTTTTTGATGCTATCACTTCAGGGGTGATATCCAGTTCGGCACTTTTTTTCTTAACAGCCTTAACTAGCGCATTAAGAATTTTTTTTTCTTTTTCGCTAAACCTTGGTTTAGCTAAATACTCACTATAGTCAGCTGAAGCATCTTCTAATAGAAGAAGTATTTCATGACTTGAGCGTTCAATTAGTGATTTTGGTAAATTTTTTACTTTACGCAGATCATCAATATTTTTAATATCTGAGGTTGCGATGGCTAATAAGTCTTTATCACTTATGATCCATTTTCTGGGTAAGTTTTTCTTAATAGCCTGATTTTCTCGCCATTCAACCAACAGATAAGCTGCTTTCTTATATTTTCCAGCAAGGTAATGGACGGATTTAATTTTCTTTAACGCACTCTCTAAGGATGGCTGAAAGAGATTTTGATTAATCATATAGTTTGAATCTTCTTTAACCCAATCTAGGCGACTTAGTTGCTGTAATTTGTCACTTAATAATTTATGAAGTTCAGGTAAGTACTTAACATCTTCTGCAGCATATTCAATCATTTCTATGGATAGAGGTCTTGCTCCCCAATTAGCTCGGGTTTGATCTTTTTTTAGAGATATTTGAAAGAAATTCTCTACTAGTTTTGCATAACCAATTTGAGGTGAGAGCCCTAAAATACCAGCTGCAATCTGGGTATCAAAAAGATTTTTTGGAAGAATATTTGTAGTTTGAAAGATGACCTCTAAGTCTTGTCTAGCAGAGTGTATTATCCAAGTTTTCTTCTCAGCTAACTTCCAGAATTTATCTAAATTAAGGTTTGCTAACGCATCAATACATACTATTGATTTTGAGTCACCAACTTGGAGCAGACATAATTTCGCAAAAAATGTCTTTTCACGCATAAATTCAGTATCAATTGCCAAGTAATTACTTTTTGTTATATTTGATAAAGAGTCGATATTGAAATTAGAATCAATTAATTGAACTTTATTCATGAGTTAGTCGATTATATTTGGGTTTTTTAATATGTATATCATGCGATAATACGCGAATTAATCTTAAATGTTTTGGAAATAATGAGAGAGTTAATAAAAAGTTATATAGATATAATTATGTTACGCAAAGGGCCCGATAACATCCCTTCATCATGGCTTATATTGTGTATCTCAATTGGATTGTTAGTAATCTCATCTGCGGGAGCATTTTTACTTATTAATAATGAATCCAATCAAGAACCTTGGATCAATTTTATCGGTTACTTTTTAGGTATTGCTTTCTATGCCTCAATTTTAAGCAGTTATGGCTATAATCGTCGAATACTGCAAACAATAAGTGCGATTATTGGATGTGGTTCATTAATTACCATTATTTTTGTGCTTGAGTTTATTTTTTTTGCACCGTTTATTGGCAAAAATTTTGCTGGATTAATTGCGATTTTTATTATGTTTTGGTCGGTTCCGGTTGAAGGGCACATAATTAGCTCAGCCATCAATAGTAGAAAATTTATTGGCATTATTATCGCGCTTATAGCGCTTCTTATTCACCTAACATCGTCTTGGCTGATTTTTAATCTCATCACATGACTATGATAATTAAATTAAATTATTACTATGGATTCGTCGTATTAATTATGTCGAAATATTTTAATTCTGCTGGCTGAGACAATTGTGCACATTCATATACTAGGAATTTGTGGAACATTTATGACCGGTATTGCCTCGCTAGCTAAAGCGTCGGGCCATCACGTTACAGGAAGTGATAAGAATTTTTATCCACCAATGAGTCATGAGTTAGAGCGATTGGGTATTGAAGTTGATAGAGATTATGAGATGTCTCAACTTGAGAGAAAGCCCGATTATTTAATCGTTGGGAATGTTATGACCAGAGGTTATCCTGTTATTGAAGCTATGTTAGATAAAAATATACCTTTTATTTCAGGACCACAATGGCTTGCTGAGAATATTTTAAAGGATCGGACTGTAATAGTGATTACAGGAACTCACGGAAAGACGACAACAAGTAGCATTCTAACTTGGATCTTAGAAGATAATGACTACTCACCAGGCTATCTTATTGGAGGTGTTCCTGAGAATTTTAATCATTCAGCATCACTAGGAAATTCTGAATATTTTATAATCGAGGCTGATGAATACGATACTGCTTTTTTTGATAAGCGCCCTAAATTCTTACATTACCGCCCAAATATTACTGTGATTAATAATTTAGAATTTGATCATGCTGATATTTATAAAGATTTGGATGAGATAAAGTGGCAGTTTCATCAACTTCTGAGAATTACACCTAGTTCAGGAAAAATAATCGCAAATGGTAATGATGAGAATATTCAAGATGTAATAGAAATGGGCGCTTGGTCACCAGTAGAGACTTTTGGTTTTAGTGGAGTAAATACTTGGACTGGAGGTAGCGAAAAGAGTGGTAATATACAGATTACATATAAAGATAAACAGCCTGTCTCAGAAACTTGGGATTTAGAGGGGAATTACAATATTGAAAATGCGCTAGGAGCAATAGCAGCAGCAAATGCTATTGGAGTTAATTATCAACGTTCAATTCGATCTTTAACTACTTTCTCTGGGGTAAAACGGCGATTAGAAAAATTGGGAACAATATCCGGAGTTACAATTTATGATGATTTTGCGCACCATCCAACGTCAATCAGTAAAACTCTCAATACCATCAAAAACAAAAAATCTTTTGAGCGCATAATTGCAGTAGTTGAGATACGATCTAATACCATGCTAATGGGTTTACATGATGAATCTTTATTGAAATCATTAAAAAACATAGATCAGGTTTATTTTTTTCAATCGTCTAAAAAACCAATATCACTTGAGAGTAATCAGGAATTTAATCACAATAAAATGTCCATATTGAGCGATTCTCAGAAACTAGTAGAGAATATAATTCGAGAAATTAAAAGTGGTGATGTTTTGATTTTTTTGAGTAACGGTGACTTTCAAGGGGCAAGAGAACTACTTCTTGAAAAATTAAAAATACTAATTAATTAACTATCAATGCAACTTAAATTTTTTGGATCGAAAATGAAAATACCTCTATTCCCATTACAGACAATTTTATACCCTGATGGGCCGCTCTTGTTGAGAATCTTTGAAAGAAGATATTTAGACATGGTTAGCGCATGCTTAAATTCTGAGAAAATGTTCGGTATTATCCTATCAAATCAAGCTTTTGGTTCAAATGAAGAAGGTTTTTGTAATCTGGGAACATTAGCAAGAATCGTAGATTGGACGAAAGGATCGGATGGTATTTTAGGGTTAACTGTAATTGGAGACAGTAAATTTATAATAAAAGAAAATTTTAAAGATGATAATGGCTTAAATGTTGGAACTATTGAAATGGTTGCAAAAGAAGAAAAATCTATAGTGCCAGAGAATTATGAGTCTCTAGTTTCTTTATTGGAAACTTTGATCGATGAATTCGAAGATACATACAAATATATAAAAAAAGATTATCAAGATGCAACCTGGGTTGGAAATCGCTTGGCTGAAATTTTACCTATTGATATAAAACAAAAACAAACATTTTTAGAGATTAGCGATCCCATCGATCGATTGGAATTAATTAATACTTATTTATCTATGGCGCAGGCCATGCACAAGGATAAGAATGATTTGATGTTACAATAAAGAAAATACCTTCTCAGTAGCATCCAGTGTCAAATTAATCTCTTTATTGGTGTGTGCTGATGAGATAAAGCCAGCCTCGAAAGCGGAGGGAGCTAAATAGATGTTTTCTGCAAGCATCCCATGAAAAAATTGTTTGAATAAGTTTATATCTGAATTAGTAATGTCCTCAAAATTCTTAATTGGTCCATTCTCATTAAAAGTAAAACCAAACATACCACCCAAGTAATTAACTTGAAGTGGAAGATCATAATTGTTTGCTAATTCCAGCATCCCATTCATCAGTAGATCACATTTATTATGAAGACTTTTATAAAAGTCCTTTTCTTCTAAAGATTCCAATGTTACCAATCCTGCAAGCATGGCTATAGGATTTCCAGATAATGTTCCTGCTTGATAAACAGGACCTTCAGGAGCAAGATAAGACATGATGTCTTGACGACCACCGAATGCAGCTGCTGGTAAACCACCCCCAATGATTTTACCTAATGTTGTTAAATCAGGCGATATATTGTAAATAGACTGAGCTCCTCCTTTTGCTACTCGAAACCCAGTCATCACTTCATCAAATATCAATATTGCACCGGAAGCTTCACACTCTTCTTTGATTGCCTCTAAAAAGCCAGGACTGGGTATAATCATATTCATATTGCCAGTCACTGGCTCCATAATGACGCAAGCAATTTTGCCTTTCATTAAACTAAAAGTATCCTTAACACGCTGTGTATCGTTAAATGGAAGGGTGATTGTTTCTTTGGCTAAGGACTTTGGAATGCCAGGTGAACTTGGAACTCCATGAGTTAATGCACCCGACCCAGCTTTAATAAGCAAAGAGTCAGAATGTCCATGGTAGCAACCTTCGAATTTGATAATAACATCGCGCTTTGTAAAGCCCCTCGCTAGACGAATAGCACTCATAGTTGCTTCTGTTCCTGTACTGACCATTCGAATTCTTTCCATTGATGGTATGAATTCACGAACCTTATTGGCAAGTTTTGTCTCAATTATTGTTGGCGCACCAAAACTGAGTCCATTATTTACACTCTCTTTTATGGCATTTATAACAGGCGAGTAGGCATGTCCCAGGATTAGTGGCCCCCATGAGCCAACATAATCTATCATATCGCGCCCGTCTTCTGTTTTTACCCAGGCACCTTTACCTGACTTAAAGAAAACTGGATCACCACCAACTCCACCAAAAGATCTTGCTGGAGAATTAACACCCCCAGCTATTACTTTTTTTGCCTCTTCAAATAGTGCCATAGTTTTAGAATAATTATTTAGTACAAGATTATTTGTATTGGAACATAAAATTATTGGTTAAGCCAAACAACATTTGTATCAATAGAACCATTTTGATTTAGCTGTATTTCTCTATATCCTGGCGGTGAATTATCCATAGCAAAGCTATTACTATTAGGCTTAAATTGCCGACAAGTTGATGGAGTTCCGATGACCTGAATATCCCCGTAATGCATTTCTACTGACTGATGGATATGACCAAAAAAAAGTGCCCTAATTTTCTTATTATTATTCAAGATTTCATACAGTTCATTTTTATTTTCAAGACCGATGACGTCTATCCATCGACTATTAATATTAATCGGTTGGTGATGAAGATATATCATTATATATTCAGCATTAGTTGATTTTATAGATGATTTTAATCTCTGAAGTTCTCTCTGAGAGATATTACCACTTGGGGAATGTTCTTTGCTGCTGTCAATACCAATAATTAACCAGTTATGTATCACGAGCTCATCACAATAATGAAATAATGGCTTTTTTAAGACAGACCGCATTATAGTTTTATTATCATGATTCCCAGGTATTGAGTAAATTGGAGTATTCAGAGATTCTAGTAATTTAATATAATGAATATAAGACTCTTTGGTATTATCTTGTGTCAAATCTCCAGTTGCTATAACCATATCACAACCCCAGTTTGATCTTTTTATATGGTCGATTACTAATTTAAGGGTTTCAAAAGGCTTTACATCTCTAAAAGAGTCGTTTTGGTCTTCGAGTAGATGGGGATCAGTAATTTGAATGATTTTAATCAATGGTAATCTTTAATTAATGACAATCAACCACCCAGAAGCCTTTAAGCTCCTGGATGGCTTAGCCATCAGTATCGATAATATTCAGGCTTGTAAGGTCCTTCTTTTTTCACACCAATATAATCGGCTTGTTCTTGAGATAATTTGGTCATCACCCCACCAAAGCCAATTACCATACAATTAGCGACTTCTTCGTCCAAATGTTTAGGAAGAATTTCCACCTGTAATGATTTTGATTTTGTCGCACTATCCTGATCAGCAAATTTGCGTCCATATAATTCAATTTGAGCAAGCACCTGATTAGCGAATGACCCGTCCATAATCCGGCTTGGGTGACCAGTTGCATTTCCTAGATTAACTAATCGACCTTCCGCTAATAACAAAAGATGATCATTTTTCTTTTTGTCTCGATATATTTTATGAACTTGTGGTTTGATTTCTTCCCATTCCCATTTATCACGCATGAAAGCCGTATCAATTTCATTATCAAAATGCCCAATATTACAAACCACACAACCACTCTTTAATGAGGCAAGTACATCCGCGTCACATACGTTATAGTTACCTGTGCTGGTTACAAGCATGTCAGTACTTTCAAGTAATTCAACATTGATTCCTTTAGCAGCATCACCTTCTTTGAATGTAGAAACTACTTCGAATCCATCTAGGCAAGCTTGCATAGCACAGATCGGATCAATTTCAGTCACCTTGACAATCATACCTTCTTGTCTAAGTGATTGTGCTGAACCTTTCCCTACGTCACCATAACCAACAACTACCGCTTTTTTCCCCATCAATAGATGATCTGTTGCACGTTTAATTGCATCACTAAGACTGTGTCTGCAACCATACTTATTATCACATTTTGATTTAGTAACTGAATCATTTACATTAATGGCTGGAACTTTCAATTCACCAGACTCAAGCATTTCATATAGGCGGTGAACACCAGTTGTTGTTTCTTCAGTAATTCCATGAACAGCATCGAGTACTTGTGGATATTTTTGATGAAGTAATGCGGTTAGATCTCCACCATCGTCAAGAATCATATTTGCGTTCCAAGGCTTTCCATCTTTCAATACCTGTTGTTCTAAGCACCACTCATATTCTTCCTCTGTTTCACCTTTCCAAGCATAAACAGGAGTACCATTAGCCGCTATTGCTGCTGCGGCATGATCTTGCGTGGAGAAGATGTTACAAGATGTCCAACGAACTTCTGCTCCCAATGATTCAAGAGTTTCAATTAAAACAGCAGTTTGAATGGTCATGTGAATGCAACCTAGAATTCGAGCATCTTTTAATGGTTGTTCGGCATGGTATTTCTTTCTTAGTGTCATAAGAGCAGGCATTTCAGTTTCTGCTATTGAAATTTCTTTTCTTCCCCATGAAGCCAATGAAATATCAGCTACTTTGAAGTCATCTTTATTTTTATTTATTGCAACAGCTTCAGTAGCCACGGCAGTCTCCCTTTTTTATTTAAAATGAATTTCTGAGTTCTTCAGCTTTGTTAGTTTTTTCCCAACTAAGATCAATGTCATTTCTTCCAAAATGACCATATGCTGCTGTTGGTTGGTAGATTGGTTTTAATAAATCCAGCATTTTAAGGATCCCATAAGGCCTTAGATCAAACTTTTCATTAATCAAATTGATAAGTTTATCTTCACTGACTTTACTGGTACCAAATGTATTCACACTGATAGAGGTAGGCTCAGCAACTCCTATTGCATAGGATACCTGAATCTCACAGCGCTCTGCGATGCCGGCTGCAACTATATTCTTTGCCACATATCGGCAAGCATAGGCTGCTGAGCGATCTACTTTAGACGGATCTTTGCCGGAGAAGGCCCCCCCTCCGTGTCTGGCTGATCCACCATAAGTGTCTACGATGATTTTTCTTCCAGTTAAGCCACAATCTCCCATTGGACCACCCACTTCGAATCGACCAGTTGGATTGATATGATATTTTGTTTTTTCATTTATCCACTGAGTAGGAATGATTGGTTTGATTATCTCCTCCATCACACCCTCTTTTAGATCGGTCATTTTAACATCTGCATGATGTTGAGTTGATAAAACTACAGCATCTATTCCGATTGGTTGATTATTCTCATAAACAAATGTTACCTGGCTTTTTGAATCAGGTCTTAACCATGAGAGGATCCCAGCTTTTCTAACCTCGGCATGTTTTCGAACAAGGTTATGCGCTAAGGTAATCGGAGCGGGCATTAATACATCAGTTTCATTTGTAGCGTATCCAAACATTAAACCTTGATCTCCTGCTCCTTGATCTTCTGGGTCCGCCCTATCTACTCCTTGAGCGATATCTGGTGATTGTTTTCCAAGTGCATTCATTACAGCACAGGTTTTTCCATCAAAGCCCATATCGGAGTCCGTATAGCCAATATCAACAATTGTTTTGCGAACTATTTCTTCTACATCGATTATTGCATCAGTTGTAACCTCACCAGCAACAATTGCCATACCTGTTTTAACCATTGTTTCACAAGCTACTCGCGCTGATTGGTCATGTTTGATAATGGCATCTAATATAGCATCTGATATTTGATCAGAAATTTTATCTGGATGACCTTCAGAAACTGATTCAGATGTAAAGAAGTAAGAATGACTCATAAGTATCTCTTTGTTATTGAAATTGATGATATAGGTGTTTAGTTAATTATGTTGATTTTTAATGTTTCAAACTGTATCGCTATTAATTTTTTAACAATGCTAATTACCTTGAACAATTTTTTTAAAATGTTCCTTGCGACCTTGCTCTTAAATCAGCAAAATACTCATAATAATTAACTTTTTTTAATTAATACATCATTATATCTCATTGAGGATCCTTATGCCAAATGATCAAAATTCAGAGACTAATTGCCCTCGACGTAAGCTAGCAAATGCTATCAGGGCACTAAGTATGGATGCTGTTCAGCAAGCAAATTCTGGTCACCCTGGAATGCCAATGGGAATGGCTGATATAGCTGAAGTTCTCTGGAATGATTATTTGGTACACAACCCCAATAATCCACAATGGATTAATAGAGATCGATTCGTTCTGTCCAATGGTCATGGATCGATGCTTTTGTATAGCTTGCTTTATTTAAGTGGCTATCCACTAACTTTAGATCAAATTAAAAATTTTAGGCAATTCGATCAGATTACTGCAGGTCATCCTGAGCGAGAACCAGAGATTGGAATTGAAACTACAACAGGTCCATTAGGACAAGGAATCACTAATGCGGTTGGCATGGCTCTTGCTGAGAAAATACTTGCAGCAACATTTAATAAATCTGATATGGATATTATTAATCATCGTACTTGGGTTTTTGCTGGTGATGGTTGTTTGATGGAGGGGATCTCACATGAAGCTTGCTCTCTAGCAGGTACTTGGAAACTTGGAAAATTGATCTGCTTCTATGATGATAATGGCATTTCAATTGATGGAGAGGTGAATGGATGGTTTACAGATAACACTGTTAAGCGCTTTGAATCTTATGGATGGCAGGTTATTCCCGATGTCGATGGTCATGATTCTGAAGCCGTATCTGAAGCTATATCAAAAGCAATAATTGATAAAAATCGACCTTCATTAATCTGTTGTAAAACAAAGATAGGGTATGGCTCTCCTAGCAAAGAAGGTTCGGCTAGTTCGCATGGCGCACCATTAGGCGAAGAAGAAATAGTGGCAACCAAAAAGGCGCTTGGCTGGAATTATGCTGCTTTTGAAGTGCCAAGCGATGTTCTAAATGCATGGAATGCATCGAAGAAGGGACAAAAGACCGAAGAGTCATGGAATAATTTATTATCAAAGTATAATAAATCATATCCAGAATTGGGAGTCGAGCTTGAAAGAAGGATGCAAAATAGACTTCCAGATGACTGGAGTGAGATCTCAGAAAAAGCAATTTTGGAGGTTAACGAAGAAGCTCTTGATCTAGCTACAAGGCAATCATCACTGTTGGCATTAAATAAACTTGCGCCATATTTGCCTGAAATGATTGGTGGTTCTGCAGATTTAACTGGTTCTAATTTGACTAAGCATGATACTTCTGTGATTTTTGATGAGAGCAATCCTAATGCTAACTATCTAAACTTTGGAGTTAGAGAATTTGGGATGTCTGCTATTGGTAATGGAATGACTCTTCATGGCGGTATTATTCCTTATTCGGGAACATTTTTAACCTTTTCTGATTATGCTCGTAATGCCCTAAGAATGGCAGCATTAATGAAGCTTCAAAATATCTTTGTATACACCCATGATTCTATCGGCTTGGGTGAAGATGGCCCGACTCATCAGCCCATAGAGCATGTATCAAGCTTAAGAATTATGCCAAATATGCGAGTATGGCGGCCGTGTGATGCGGTAGAAACGTTAATTTCATGGCAAGATGCCATCCAGAGAAGTAAAGGGCCAACAAGTTTAATTTTAACGCGACAAAAACTCCCTCATCAGAATAGAACGGGAATACAGATAGAGAATATTGCTAAGGGTGGATATATTCTATTCGATTCAAATGATTCTCCAGATATCATTCTTATTGCTACTGGCTCAGAGGTTTTCATTACTGTGGAAGCAGCTAAGAAATTAATTGAATATGGAGTTAAGGTTCGGGTTGTATCTATGCCTTGTACTGATTTATTTGACGAGCAAGATGAGGAATATAAATCAAGCGTATTACCAAGTGACTGTGTTAATAGACTGGCTATCGAAGCCGGCGTTACAGATTTTTGGTGGCGATACCTAAGTTCAAATGGTGCAGTGATTGGGATTGATCAATTTGGTTTGTCTGCTCCAGCAGATGAGCTTTTTGAGTATTTTGGTTTTAGTGCTGATAAAATAGCTGCAAAAGCAAAATCCTTAATTGGTATCTGAGCTAAGATTTAACGACATTTTTAATATGATTTAGGAGATTTGATGACCATCAAAGTTGCAATTAATGGATTTGGCCGTATTGGAAGAAATGTAATGCGCGCACTTTACGAATCTGGAAAACATAAAGATATTGAGATTGTAGCTATTAATTGCCGAGGCGAAGCGAAAAATCATGCGCATCTCTTCAAAAATGATACAGCTCATGGCAGATTTTCTGGTGAAGTTGAAATAGACGGTGAATCAATCATTGTGAATGGGGATAGGGTAAGAATGGTCTATGATCGTGATCCATTAAATTTACCATGGTTGGATCTTGAGGTGGATGTCGTTCTTGAATGTACAGGTTCTTTCAGATCCTATGAATCAGCACATAAACACATACAAGCGGGAGCGAAGAAAGTAATAATTTCATCACCCGCAAGTGAAATGGATGCCACAATTGTGTATGGAGTTAATCATGATATTTTAAAAAAGGAGCATACAATAATCTCTAATGCTTCGTGCACAACTAACTGTCTAGCGTCACTCATTAAGCCATTGCATGAAAAGATTGGTGTACGGCATGGCCTCATGACTACCATCCATTCTTACACGAATGACCAAGTTCTGAGTGATATTTATCATCCAGATCCACGTCGAGGTAGAGCAGCAGCCATGTCACAAATTCCCACAAAAACTGGGGCAACTAAAGGATTGGGACTTGTGATACCTGAGCTTGATGGTCGACTTGATGGGTTTGCTATGCGCGTTCCTACTCTTAATGTGTCTTCTGTTGTATTGAGTTTTGTAGCAGAAAGAAATACTACAGTAGAGGAAATTAACCAGGTTATGTATGAAGCAAGTAATAATAAATTGACTGGAATCTTGGATTATTGCGATGAGCCACTAGTTTCTATTGATTTTAACCATAATCCCGCTTCGGCCATTTATGATTCGACCTTGACAAAAGTCATGCAAGGATCTCTAGTAAAAGCTATAGCTTGGTATGATAATGAATGGGGATTTTCGTGCCGGATGTTGGACACAACATTAGCGTTGATAAATGCAAAATAATTAAAATCACCTCAGTTTTATAGGTTATTTTGCTAAGTGAGTTTTTGCATATGATGACCATGAAAAATCTGGATTTAACTGGAAAAAGAATTCTTATCAGGGAGGATTTAAATGTTCCTATTGTAAATGGAGAAATTACAAGTGACATAAGGATTCGAGCGATACTACCAACTTTGAGATTAGCGATAGAATCAAAATGCACTATCCTCATAATGTCACATATGGGGAGACCAGAGGAAGGTCAATTTGATTCTGAGTTTTCACTCAAGCCGATTGCAAAACACTTAACTAAGCTGATTTCGAAAAATGTTCAATTTATAGCGAACTGGAAAAATGGAGTAGATATTCCTCAGGGAAGTATTGCATTGCTGGAAAATGTCAGGTTCGAGATAGGCGAAAAGAAAAATAATGATTTATTAGCCAAGCAAATGGCAAAGTTATGCGATATTTTTGTAATGGATGCATTCGCATGTGCTCATAGAGCGCATGCCAGCACATATGGCGTCATAAAATTTGCAAAATTATCCTGTGCGGGACCACTTTTATCAAAAGAGCTTGATTCTCTAGAATTGAGTTTTAGACAATCTGAAAAACCAATTATTGCCATCGTTGGCGGATCAAAAATTTCGACAAAGCTAGAAGTCATTAAATCACTCGGAGAAATGGTTGATTATTTAATTCTAGGTGGCGGTATTGCGAATACTTTTATTAAAGCGGCGGGAAAAAAAATTGGGAATTCACTTCATGAAGAAGGAATGTTGGATGTAGCTCGGAAAATAAAATCAAATGCAAAAGGAAAGTGTGAGATACCAGAGATTGAAGATGTTGTTGTTGCAAAAAACTTCCATGAGGATGCTTTAGCAATCAATAAATCAATTAATGATATTGAGGATGATGATCTGATCCTTGATATTGGCCCTAAAACTGCAAATAATTATTCCAAAATAATTGAAAATTCTAAAACCATAATATGGAATGGTCCACTGGGTGTATTTGAATTTGACCAGTTTGGCTCAGGTACCGAGAAGATTGCTAAAGCTATTGCTGCCAGTGATGCATTCTCAGCAGCTGGAGGAGGTGATACACTAGCAGCAATAGAGAAGTATCAAATTGCCGATGATATGTCATATATATCGACAGGTGGGGGCGCTTTTTTAGAGTATATTGAAGGAAAAACACTGCCATCTGTCGCGGCACTTCAATCAATTAAATAATGATTCTGGGCCAAGACCCATTAATGGCAAGTGTTAAACCTCTATTTTGAATATTCACGAACATGGTGCGCCCATCTGGTGAGAAGCACACTCCACAGAGTTCTGAATCAGAGTAAGCGTTATCAGCGAATACATATTGCTTACCAGTAGGGCTAATACCCACTAGACCACAGTAATTAAAAGTATCCTCACAAATGATAAGGTCGCCCCAGGGGCTCATTATAATATTATCAGCATGCTGGAGAGTACTAGAATGGTTTGATTCAGCTAATAGTTTCAGATGCCCTGAGCTACCCTGGCCATTTTTATTAAATTCTCTATTGATTCGATATTCAAACACTTGCCCCATTCTCTCTGCACCACCGATAGTTGCTGTGATAAATATACTATTATCTGCATAACAAATACCTTCTCCTCGGGCAAATCTAGAGGCACCCAGTTCAAAACCTCTGAGCCTCAAGTCATTAACATCTGAATCAACATTATCTAAATCAATCCATTCTACGTCATGCCATTCATCTTCATTCATTGAAGTAGTTTGCCAATTACGAGTATCAAATGATGGTTTTTTTGAAATAGATAAAGCTTGAAGTTTTCCACCATCTATTAATTTTCCGAGTGTGTTTGGAATGAAGCGATAGAGTAAACTTCTATGTTTATCTTCTGTTAAATAAATCGCACCTGATACTGGGTCAACTGCGGCCGCTTCATGCTCAAATCGACCCATTTCTTTGAGTGGAATTGGTTTGCTAGATTTTGGGTTATTTGCAGAAACCTCGAATATATAACCATGCCGTTGTTCTCTTTTGACAACTGTATTCATCTCAAATGTTGTCCCCGGATCAGTGAAGCACTCTTCACAGCTTAACCAGCTACCCCATGGTGTTGCACCTCCAGCACAATTATATTCTGTTCCCATTAAACTTAAATGCTGATTGATGGTTTGACGGTTATTGGGGTTATATTCTATGGTTGTTGTTCCGCCTGTGCCTGGTGTAATACCATTACCAGCATCATAAATATGCTCATACTCAGCTTTATCCAAGTATTCATTGTTACCCCCAAAGCCGCTACGATTTTTTCTTGCCGGGTGGTTCTCATGATTTAGAACTATTCTTAGGTTACCATTAGCACCCTGAAAAGCAGCCATTCCGTCTGCTTGAGCTGGTGTAATAAGTCCGTCGCTCATAAGTCGACCTTGTTCTGAAATTATCGTATATTCAAAGCCTTCTGGAAGATCTAGAATCTTATTCGGATCAGCTTTTAATTTACCAAAGGGAGATCTTGGGGCGCTCATTATGTCTTTTGCATTAAGTGAGATCCCAGCAAAAATTGCCCCTTGGATGAATTGTCTTCTTTTGATCATAGAATGTTAAATCCAATATTATTTTGATTGACTGGTTTTAATGAGTTTTTGTTTATTTTTTAGTTTATCATCTTGATAATACAATATGCACTTAAGAACTAAAATAATAAATGCTCAGAAGAACTAAAATAATAGCTACAATTGGACCAGCTTCTAGTAAATATAAAATACTCGAAGGAATGGTCGCAGCAGGAATGAATCTTGCTCGCATAAATTTCTCTCATGGTAATAAGAAAGAGTACATCGAAATCATAAAAATGCTTCGTGAAATATCACTCAAATGTGATTCTCATATAGGGATAATTGCAGATCTTCAGGGTCCAAAAATAAGAATCAAATCATTTCAGAATGATGTGATTTTTTTAAATAACTCAAAATCATTTTTCTTAGATTCTTCATTAGCAGAATCAGCTGGTTCTGAAGTTGGAGTCGGTGTTGACTATGAAAATATGTCGCAAGATGTAAGTATAGGTGATTCAATCCTGCTGGATGATGGAAGAATTAAACTGCGAGTAGAGAAAATTGAAGGAACTCGTATTAATACATTTGTAGAATGTGGTGGAGAATTATCGAATCATAAGGGGATTAATTTACCTGCAGGCACCGGGCTCTCAATTACTGCAATTACGAAGAAAGATCGGCAGGATATTTTACTAGCGGCAGAACTGAATATTGACTTTTTAGCGATATCTTTTGTTAAAGATAAGAGTGATATTGAAGAGGTTAGGCGCCTCTATAAGCAGGCTGGAGGGCAAGGTCGAATCATAGCAAAAATTGAAAGAATACAAGCATACAATAATTTAGATGAATTAATAGAAGCAACTGATGTTGTTATGGTGGCGAGGGGTGATCTGGGAACTGAAATAGGTTTTGCTGAATTAACTGGAATTCAAAAAGAAGTTATCAGGAAAACACGACGCAGAAATAAACCTGTAATTACCGCTACCGAAATGATGCAATCTATGATTAATAGTCCATTACCAACAAGAGCTGAAGTTTCTGATGTATCAAATGCTGTTATGGATGGAACAGATGCTGTTATGCTCTCCGCAGAGACAGCAATAGGAGTGAACCCTGTTGCAGTAATATCGTCAATGAGTGAAGTGATTTGTGGTGCAGAAAAATACAACCTCCCAAAAGGGAAGAGCGCTTATCGAATTGATAATGCATTTAAAGCAATTGATGAATCGATCGCAATGGCTGCAATGTATACAGCTAATCATTACTCTGTTGTCGCAATAATTGCTCTGACAGAATCAGGGTCAACTCCCTTATGGATGTCGAGAATTCGTTCTGAAATTCCAATTTTTGCGCTTACGCCACATAATTTTTCTGGGAGAAGAGTGACTTTATATCGGGGTGTTTATCCACTTTCATTAACTATAAATGAGAGGTCATTATCAGATGAGTTTATTTTTGATTTAATTTTAGAAAAAGGCTACGCACAAGAAGGCGATTCAATAATCTTGACGAGAGGCTCTGAGGATGGTTTATCTGGAGGCACTAATTCAATGAGAATACTCAAGGTTCAGAGATCAATAAAGTAAATCTCTGGTATCTAGATTTGCATGATATCAGTATCATGGCATAAGCAAATATTCGGAAGTAATACATGAAAATAAATAAATTTACAGGAACAAAATCATACATAGCAACTGATGATCTTAAGATGTCGATCAATGCGGCAGTTACACTCCAGAGACCAATTTTAGTTAAGGGTGAACCTGGAACTGGTAAAACTCAATTGGCAATTGAAGTAGCTGAAGCTTTAGGTAGGCCATTATATGAGTGGCATATTAAATCCACCACCAAAGCTCAGCAGGGTATGTATGATTATGATGCAGTAGCGAGATTAAGAGATTCGCAATTAGGTGATAATCGTGTTCATGATATCGAAAACTATATTGTTCGAGGCAAAGTTTGGGATGCTTTTGATTCTGAGGTACAGCCAGTATTACTTATTGATGAGATTGATAAAGCCGACATAGAGTTCCCAAATGATCTTCTGCAAGAGCTCGACAGAATGGAATTTTTTGTTTATGAGACAAAAAAACTGATCAAGGCAAAGCATCGACCTATTATCATCATTACTAGCAATAATGAAAAAGAGTTACCAGATGCCTTCTTGAGACGATGTTTTTTTCACTACATTAAGTTTCCAGATCAAAAAACTATGCAAGCAATTGTGAATGTTCATTTTCCTAAATTAAAGAAAATTCTACTAAAGGAAGCATTAGACACGTTTTATAGGGTCCGTGATTTTCCAGGATTAAAGAAAAAACCATCTACTTCTGAATTACTAGATTGGATTAAATTACTTTTAGCTGAAGATGTACCTGCTGATGCATTGAGAAATAGCGATAACAGAAAATCAATTCCCCCCTTTCATGGTGCATTATTAAAAAACGAGCAAGATGTTCATTTATTCGAGCAGTTAGTCTTCATGGAATCACGCAATCGTTAAATCATGTTAATCAAATTCTTTTTTATGTTGCGTGTTGGTGGGTTGAAACCATCAATTACAGAGTTACTTCATCTATTGGATATTTTGAAGCACGGAATCAGTGAATTTAGTATTGAGAATTTTTATTTTCTAGCCAGGACCACCATGATTAAAGATGAAGCACTATATGATCGGTTTGACCAAATATTTGCCGCACATTTTTCTGGAATCGAGAGAATCGTAAATGAACTTTTTTCTGAAGTCCCTGATGAATGGCTAAGAAAGCAAGCAGAATTAATGTTGACTGAGGCTGAGCGAGCAGAAATTGAAGCTTTGGGTGGTTTTGAAAAATTAATCGAAACTTTGAAAAAACGTTTTGAAGAACAGAAGGAGCGACATCAGGGTGGAAATAAATGGATAGGGACGGCTGGTACCTCTCCTTTCGGTGCACATGGTTATAATCCAGAGGGTGTTCGAATTGGTCAAGCAGGTTCGCGTCAGCGCACTGCTGTTAAGGTTTGGGATAAAAGAGAATTTCGTAATTTAGATAATTCAATTAGTTTAGGGACTAGAGGAATTAAAATTGCTCTGAGGCAATTGAGAAAATTCGCTAGAGAAGGCCTCGCTGACCAACTTGATATTGACAGCACAATTGCCAGTACCGCCAAAAATGCTGGACTCCTTGATTTAAAAATGATCCCAGAGAAACATAACTCCATTAAAATATTATTGTGTCTGGATGTGGGAGGTTCAATGGATGATCACGTTAAAATATGTGAAGAGTTATTTTCAGCAGCAAGCAGTGAATTTAAAAATCTTGAATATTTTTATTTCCATAATTTTCTTTATGAAAAATTATGGAAAGACAATCGACGAAGAAATATAGAGCAAATCCCTGTAATGGATATTATAAATAAATATGGATCTGACTATAAATTAGTTTTTGTTGGAGATGCGACGATGAGTCCTTATGAAATAGCATATCCTGGGGGCAGTATTGAGCATTGGAATGAGGAGGCAGGCGCTTTATGGATTCAAAGATTGTTGGGGCATTTTACCAAAGCAATCTGGTTTAATCCTGAACCAGAAAATCGCTGGGAATATACGCCTTCAATTAAACTTACAAATGAGTTAATGCAGGGAAAAATGTTCCCTTTAACTTTATCGGGTTTGTCAGATGGTATCAGAGAGCTTCATTGATGGTAAACGATTCTTGGAATTATGAATAAATGATTTAGCTGTAATAATGCAAAAAAGTATATCTAAACAAACTGGCTTAGTTCTTCCTGGAGGAGGTGCAAGAGGTGCATACCAGGTAGGGGTACTAAAAGGAGTTGCTGAATTATTACCCAGCGATTGCTCAAATCCATTTCAAGTTATAAGTGGAACATCTGCTGGTGCTGTTAATGCTTCAGTTATCGCTGCTAATAGTAATAGTTTTGGAGTTGCTGTTGATGAGCTTGAGGATGTGTGGAGTAATTTTCAAAGCAATCAGGTTTATAAAACTGATAACCTAACAATGATAAAAAGCAGTATGCACTGGTTGGTTTCTATTGTAATGAGAGGCTATATGTTTGGTAACCCTAAATCACTATTGGACAATAGTCCATTGCGTGAACTTTTAACAGAGCACATTAGATTTTCAGACATACAAAGAAATATAGATGCTGGTTTATTGCACGCTATTTCAGTAACAGCTGCCGGGTACTCATCTCAATGCTCCACTTCTTTTTTTCAATCAAATAATATTATTGAGGAATGGAAGCGCACCAGAAGAAAGGGTGTGAGAGCTGAAATAACAATCGAACATTTGATGGCAAGTATTGCTATTCCAATGATATTTCCTCAAGTAAGAATAAATAATGAATACTTTGGTGATGGAGCAATGCGTCAAGCTACTCCTCTCAGTACCGCAATTCATCTAGGCGCAGACCGTATTCTTGTTATTGGGATTAGGGGCCATGAAGAAAAATTAGCACATCAAAATCTTACCTCAAGTTATCCATCATTTGCGCATATTGCTGGTTATATGTTGGATACTTTATTTATGGATGGATTATATTCAGACCTTGAGAGAGTAATTAGAATCAATGAGTTAATAGATGAGTCTCATCAAAATCATACGGATGAATTAAATTATAGATTACGTCCAATTGACACTATGATTATAAATCCATCTCAAAGTATAAGCAGTATCGCGAGTCAATGTTATTCCTCAATGCCAAGATCAATTAGACTCATAATAAGAGGGATAAGTGAGAAAGATAATAATGGTGTTGATCGTTTGCTAAGTTTCTTATTATTTGAAAAGCAGTATACAAAAAAATTAATCGATCTAGGTTATCAAGATGCAATCGCTATGCAAAAGAACTTATTGAAATTCGTCAAAGGTCAAGAGATTTCTGGAACTGTTAACTCAAGAAAAAATTAAATTCAAAATAAGTTTATTTCAATAAACTTTTTTATAATAGTAAAATCGCACCAAGTCCAAGGAATGAAATATACCCAATTACATCGGTTACTGTGGTAAGTACCACACCACCCGCTATGGCAGGGTCGATGTTTAATCTCTTCAATATAAGAGGTATCGAAAAGCCAGCTAGAGCAGCAACAACCAGATTAATTGTCATCGCTCCAGCAATAACTATTCCAATGAGCCACTCATCGAACCAGAGATAGGTTAGTGTTCCAACCACAGTTGCCCATAGCAACCCGTTCAATATACCAACCAATATTTCTTTTTTTAAGATACCACCTGTGTTTGTTTTATCTAGATTTCCTAGGGCAATTGCCCTTGTTATGATAGTTAAAGATTGACTTCCAGCTACACCACCCATACTTGGTACAATAGGCATTAATACTGCGAGTAGCACAATCTTATCTAATGTTGTTTGAAACAAATCCACTACAGATGCGGCCAAAAAAGCTGTAGCTAAATTCACACCAAGCCAGATCGCTCGTCGTTTTGCACTTTTAGTTGCTGGGGAAAATAAATCATCTTCTTCATCTAACCCGGCAGCACTCATAAGAGAATGTTCAGCTTCATCTCTGATAACATCAACTACATCATCAATAGTTATTCGTCCTAATAATTTATTATTTTCATCTATAACAGGGGCTGATAATAAATCTCTGTTTTCGAATTCCCAAACAACCTTATCTGAGGGTGTATCTGCTGGAATTGGGATAATTTTTTCTGACATGATTTCTGCAACTGGTTTGCTAGGTTCTTCGGTAACAAGTCGTGAGAGAAGTAAAGCACCTTTATAAATATTATTTCGATTTACTACATAAATTGAATCTGTTCCGGTTGGGATAGCATTTTGATTACGGAGATAACTGAGAACAACCTCAACAGTAATGTCAGGTCTTACAGATATAATATCAATATTCATGAGGCCGCCAGCACTATTTTCATCAAATGTTAGAACATGTTTTAGGCGTTCACGATCTTGATAATCTAATGATCGAATTACTTCTTGAGTCAGCGTTTCGGGTAAGTCAGTAACTAGATCCGCAAGATCATCTAGTGCCATTCCCTCAATAGCCGTTATCAATTCATTCGTATCCATTCCTTCAATTAGTCCATCGCGAACCTCATCAGCAACCTCAACAACAACATCACCTTTATTTTTAACTTCTATTAATTCCCATATAATGGCTCGCTCTTTTAATGGGAGTGACTCAATTAGTCTAGCGAGCTCAGATGGATGTAAATTGTTGATTAGATTTCTGGCACCGAGCATTTTTCCGCTTTCAAGGCGATTCTTTAGATTATCTATATTTGAAATTTTTACAGCGTCTTCCACAAAAATTCCCTATAGTCTGAAGTTCTGACCTAGGTAGACTTCCTTAACATATTCATTTGATAGTATCTCGGATGGTGTTCCTGAAGCTATTAAATTACCATCATTGAGTATGTATGCTTTTTCACAAATGCCAAGTGTTTCTCTTACATTATGATCTGTTATTAACACACCAATACCCCTCTCTTTTAAATGCTTTATTATACGTTGTATATCTAATACAGATATTGGATCGACGCCAGCAAATGGCTCATCTAATAGAATAAAACGTGGTTTGGCTGCTAGTGAACGGGCTATTTCAACTCTTCTTCTCTCGCCTCCGGATAGATTGATACCCATGCTCTTTCTTACGTGATTTACATGCAACTCTTCTAATAACTTATCCAATTCTTGTTCACGTTCGGATTTTGTTAAGTCATTTCTATATTCAAGTATTGCTAAGACATTTTCTTCTACAGTAAGCTTTCGAAAAATCGATGCCTCCTGGGGCAGATATCCAAGCCCAAGTTTTGATCTGTGATGCATTGATAAATTAGTAATATCCTGATCATCAAGAAATATAGAGCCATGATCAGCTTTTACTAGACCCACAGTGATGTAAAAAGCGGTAGTTTTTCCTGCTCCATTTGGGCCAAGAAGGCCAACAACCTCCCCACTCTTAATTTCCATAGATATATCTTTTACTACATCTATCAATTTGTAACTCTTGGATATGTTATTTATTTTGAGTGAATTCATTTTGCTTTATTTAGGTTAGAGTCATCAATTTTACGTGGTGTATAAGTGATCCTGACTTTAGGGTTGTCTGCAATATTGGATTGAGCCTGGATAGATTGTTGTTCGATATTGTAAACGAGATAATTGCTAGAAATTTGATTACCATCTTCTACAATTGTCACATTTCCTGAAAAATCGATCATAGCTGCCTCAAAGTCATAATCAATTCTATCGGCCATTGCTGTCGTAATATGATCCTTTTCCTGGCGCTTAAATTCCAATATAACCTGATTCTCTTTACTTCCAGTGATATTAGCAATTTTAATTTGATGACCTTGGAATTCAAGAAAGGTTTTACTTGCTAAAATTACCCCATTCTCTAGGGTTATTTTAACATTACCCAGAAATTGCCAAGTACTGTTTTCAAAGTCTAGTTTACTTGCTTGACCAGTATCTGAAGATATTTTGATATTACCTTGACTTAGATTAAGCTTTTTAAATTTAAGAATTGATGGGTTTCCCTCGTAATCTGTTGACTCTGCATCAATTGTTATAGGAAGATCAGTTGTGTTTATTTGTGCGGTAGTTGTACTTATAAAAAACGTTAAGGGGAACGTTAATAGTATCGAAAGAAATGCATTGTTTTTCAGTTTAATTTTTTTCATGACTAGCTTCTAAAGATATTTGTTTTACTATAAGAGAGTTGGTGGAAGAAAAGTACCATTAATTTTAGATTGAAGTGTTAACTTGTCCTTATCGAGAGTTGCCTGCATACCAATTGCACTGAGATTGTGTTCTCCTAATTGAATTATTACGTGCTCTGAAGTTTTAACTATGTATTTCTGAGGATTAAGTTCTATTAGCTCTGAGTATATTTTGGTTTCTGGTTCCTGGGTCACACTATTTTTAGCTATGACATTGCCTTTTAAAATAAGAAAATCGTTTTTACTAAGTTTGGTTGCTTTGTCGGAAGTTATCGTCCAAGATATCTTTGACTTTGGTGTATAAGATATCCTTACATTAAAGAATTCAGTACTATCTGTAGATTCCTGTTCAATATAATCAGCCTGAAGCGTAAATAAATAATCACCGGAAGAGTCGGTGTTAATTATTTTCGCTGAGTTTAGATAGAACTTGTTTTCAAATGGCTGAACTACCGTCTGCTTGAACGTTCCTCTTTCATCATAGAATTGTGAAATTACCCAGGTCCCAATAGCAAAGATAACTAGAACAACCAGACTTATTTGCTTTTTAATAATTAATAACATAAGACTTATGGATGGAGAATAAGATCACTAATTTCTCTGATAGCACCGGACCCACCAGCTTTTTTTGTTACGTATTTTGCTACTTTTTTTATTGCTGGTTGAGCATTAGCAACTGCAACTGGAAGTCCAACAGTATTCAGAGCTTCAAGATCAGGAATATCATCACCGATAAAGGCAGTCGAATCCATTGGAATTGAATATTTCTTGGCTAGTCTTATGAGTAAAGTTTTTTTATCATTACAACCGAGATGCACTTCTTTGATTCCAAGTTCACTCATTCTAATTGCTGTAGCTTCAGATTTTCTGCCACTTATAACCACAACTTTAATATTCACTTTTATTAATTGTCGAATTCCATAGCCATCATGTGTATGGAATGCTTTTGTTTCAATCCCATTATTGTCAATAAAGATGCGACCGTCAGTAAATACACCATCAACATCAAGGCCTATTAATTTAATATTTTTGAAAAGATCATTCATCATATAGACCTTACTATTCCAGCTTGTAATAAATCATGAATATTGAGCGCTCCCAGTAAATTATTGGATTCATTAGTGATTAAGAGATGTGTTATTTTGAATTCTTTTAATAATTTCATTGAATCCATGGCCAGCATTTCACTCGATGCACATTTAAAATTGGGGCTCATTACTTCTTTCATTGATGTCTTGTGAATATCAATCTTTGCATCAAGTGATCGTCTCAAATCTCCATCTGTGAAGATTCCGATGACATGATTTTTGTCGTCGATAATTGCAACCATACCCAAACTTTTTTGAGAAATTTCAATTAACCCTTCGCTCAACATTTGATCAGGCTTAATTTTTGGAACTTGGTCTCCAGTATGCATAATATCTGAAACTTTCAAAAGCAATCGTTTCCCAAGAGATCCGTTAGGGTGTGATTTTGCAAAATCTTCTGTTGAGAAATTTCTTGATTCACTTAAAGTTGCTGCAATTGCATCACCCAAGGCGAGACTTGCTGTTGTGCTTGCGGTGGGCGCTAAGTTAAGTGGGCATGCCTCTTTTTTAACTTGAACTAAAATATGCACATTTGATGCTTTGGCAAGTGATGAATTACAATCACCAGTTATCGAGATAATATTCACGTGCATTTTTTTTATTGCTGGTAATATATTGAGTATTTCTTGTGTTTCTCCAGAATGAGAAAGCGCCAAGATAGTATCCGACGCGGATATCATCCCTAGATCACCATGACTGGCATCTGCTGCATTAATAAAAAATGAAGAAGTTCCTGTGCTCGATAAAGTCGCTGAAATTTTTCTCGCAATATGGCCAGATTTTCCAATACCAATAGTTATTAATTTACCCTCTGATTCTAAAATGAGCTTACATGCATTAGAAAAAGATTGATTTAATGTATCTGCAACATTTTTTATTGCATCTGATTCGACATACATTACTTCTCTGGCGAGAGAGAGAATTTCGTTACTGGTCATTTCATTTTTCATTTATTTTTATAATAATATGGATTGAAATCAAGACTGGAGGATAATGTATGTTAAGTAAAAGCAGAACATTGACAATAGGCCAAATCCTTCATATCTTTTGATAGTGTTATTTCTCCTAAAGGTAACAATAAATATCATTAGCGTTAAAATTAGCATAACCATGAGATGAACGGATAGGATATTATTTGGTAATACCGCTTCCTTGATAGATGTTGCTATTCCTATAACTGCTAATAAGTTGAATATATTAGAACCAATAATATTGCCTATGGCTAAGCCATATTCTCCTTTTATCGCGCTTGTTATAGAGACACTGAGCTCTGGAAGGCTTGTCCCAATTGCCACTAATGTTATACCAATAATTGTTTGAGAGACACCTAATGTTTCTGCAATTTTTATTGCATTTTCGACAACCAGGTTAGCTCCAAACGTCAGCACAATTAATCCAATTATTAACATTAAAGCAGCCTTCGGCGCGCTATAAATATTATAGTCTGAATCTGACAATTCGGTTGCTTCATCACCCTCTGAGTGAATTTTCAAACTAAATCTAATTAACCATGACATGACTAAAAGAAACGCTAACAATATAAGCCTGCCTTCGAATAGACTAATTTCATTGTTCCAGAAAGGAAAAATCATGCTTAATGAAACTAAGAATAAAAGTATCATCAGTTTTTTATGGATCTTGGAGTCTATGGATATCGGTTTTATGCTTGCCATTAACCCCAATACAAGGCCAATATTAGCGGTATTAGAACCAATAGCATTTCCCACCGCCAGATTTGACTCATTATTTAATGCTGCAACAATTGAAACTAGAATTTCAGGGGCAGAAGTTGCAAATGCGACAATTGTGAGACCAATTACGATGATTGGTATGTTTAGAATTTGCGCAATTGATGCAACACCATTGACAAAATAATTAGAGCCCATAATTAATAAGACTATTCCGAGAGTCATTAAAATAAGATCAATAAGCATAAATCACATAAAATTTTTAAGAATTATAATTTCTTTCATTTTGAATTAGAATCTAAAACAATAATACATAATATTCTCCTAGATGTCGGAGTTGTTTCGAGTAATCATAGAGAATAACCAACAAGGAATAAAAGAATATGTTTCCGGATGAAATAAGCAAGTTAATAAAAGATGGTATTAATGGTGCTAGAGTTACTGTGCATAGTGATGACAATACTCATTATAATGCGATTGTGATAAGTGATTCTTTTACAGGAAAATCCTTAATTCAGAGGCATCAAATGGTATACGGGTGCCTTGGCCAAGCCGTAGGAAATGAGATCCACGCTTTGTCTTTAAAAACTCATACAATTGATGAGTTAAAACTCAAAGAATGAAATGGAAAAATTAAAAATCATAGGTGGCGAACGATTATCAGGTGAATTAGTTGTCTCTGGCGCTAAGAATGCCGCTCTTCCAATATTAGCTGCTTCTTTACTGACATCTAAGATCGTTTCGTTAAAAAATATTCCACAACTAAATGATATTGCAACAATGTTGACACTGCTGCAAAGCATGGGGGTAAAAGTTTTATTTGACGAAAAGATGAATTTACAACTTGATGCAGCCTCAATTGATACGTTTTGTGCGCCATATGATCTAGTCAAAACCATGAGAGCGTCAATTTTAGTTTTAGGTCCGTTATTAGCAAGATTTGGACAAGCGAAGGTGTCTTTGCCTGGTGGATGTGCCATTGGTGCTAGGCCAGTTAATTTTCATGTGCAAGGCTTGAAGGCGATGGGAGCCAATATTTCTGTTGCTGATGGATATATAAATGCTTCAGCAGATAAATTGCGTGGAGCGATAATTGAGTTTAGCAAAGTAAGTGTTACAGGCACGCAAAATATTATGATGGCCGCAACATTAGCCGATGGTAAAACGGTAATTAAAAATGCAGCTCGAGAACCTGAGGTTATTGATCTTGCGAATTTTTTAAATAACCTAGGAGCTAAAATTACTGATGTTGGAAATGATCAGATAACCATTATTGGAGTGGAATCACTACAGAGCTCTAATTATGAAATACTTTCTGATCGAATTGAAGCTGGGACTTATCTTGTGGCTGCAGCAATCACTAAAGGTAAAATTAAGCTAAAAAAAATTAATCCAAATAATTTAGAGGCAGTTATTCTGAAATTAGTCGAAGCGGGCGCCATAATTGAGGTTGGGGACGATTGGATAAGTTTAGATATGCAGGGCAAGAAACCCAAATCAGTTGATATAAAAACGTTACCTCATCCTGGCTTCCCAACAGATATGCAAGCTCAATTTTGCGCATTGAATTCGGTTGCATCGGGTTTAGCTGTGGTAGAGGAAACTATTTTTGAAAATCGATTTCAGCATATTAATGAATTACACAGAATGGGAGCATCTATAGAGATAGAAGGAAAAATCGCAAAAATAAAGGGCATTAAACAGCTAACCGCCGCTCCTGTGATGGCTACAGACTTGAGAGCTTCTGCTGGATTAATTATTGCCGCATTAGCAGCTAAAGGTGAGTCAATCATTGACCGCATTTATCATATCGATAGAGGGTACGAGAGAATAGAAGAGAAATTAAATCAATTAGGTGCATCAATAACTCGCGAATCAGGCTAAAATTATATTTCTATATGTATACTGCTAGCCAATTGGTCTAATGAACGTGTATAATATAGTTCAAGCAAAAAGATTCGATTAAATTTACAACCAAACAAAAAATTAATAACCTTAGCCACTAATAAAATAGGTAAATATAAATTATTTTTCCGCTGATGACGCTTCTTAGTGTCTGATGACGAAGAAAGGCAATAACATCTATAAAATTGGTGGGTGGAGTATTTACCGATGACAGAAAAAGTCGATCAAAGTAAGCGTCACTTTCTAACTATTGCTACAGCAGTGACTGGCTCAGCAGGTATAGCTTTTGCGGCAGTACCGTTCTTATCATCATTGAAACCAAGTGCCAGAGCTAGGGCTCTAGGAGCACCTGTAGAGGTTCCATTAGGGTCACTTGAGCCTGGAGAGATGGTAAGAGTTGTTTGGCGCGGGAAGCTTGTATATGTATTGCGACGTACTGAAGAAATGTTACAAAGATTATCAGGCGTCACAGAGTTCCTCAGAGATCCAAATTCAGCAGATACTGAACTTCAACCAAGTTATGCCTCCAATGAGCACCGTTCAGTTGATCCAGAATTCCTTGTGGTTGAGGGATCATGCACCCATCTTGGTTGCGCACCCATACCTCAATTCGAAGTTACACCGTCGACAGATTGGTTTGGAGGGTTTTTTTGCCCTTGTCATGGTTCAAAATTTGATTTATCTGGGAGGGTATACAAAGGTGTGCCAGCTCCAACAAACTTAAAAGTGCCCCCATATAGCTTCACTCAAACAAATGTTATAACAATTGGTATAGATTCAGGTAATGCGTAATGGTAGATAAAGAAAATAAACAAGCAGAATCATCAAGTAAGTTACTTGACTGGATAGATCAACGTTTCCCATATACGGAGACGATGAAGCAGCATATTACCGAATATTACGCCTCGAAAAACTTCAACATTTGGTACGTTTTTGGTGTTTTAGCTATGGTAATTCTGGTTATTCAGCTATTCACTGGTATTTTCTTAACTATGAACTATAAGCCATCAGCAGATGATGCCTTTTCATCTGTAGAATATATTATGCGAGATGTGGAATGGGGCTGGTTGATTCGTTACATGCATTCAACTGGTGCATCATTCTTTTTTATTGTTGTATATCTCCATATGTTCAGAGCAATGCTTTATGGGTCTTATAAAAAACCAAGAGAGTTGATATGGATTATAGGTATGCTGATCTTTATTGTGCTCATGGCTGAAGCATTTGCAGGATATCTATTGCCATGGGGTCAAATGTCATATTGGGGAGCTCAGGTTATAATTTCAATATTTGGTGCAATACCTTTTATTGGGGAAGCTTTAGTTGAAATTATTCGGGGTGATTATTCAATCTCAGATATAACGCTGAACCGTTTTTTTGCCCTACATGTGATCGCATTACCGCTCGCGCTAGTAGCATTGATTTTTGTTCATATCGTGGCACTCCATGAAGTAGGTTCAAATAACCCAGATGGAATTGAAATTAAAGAACATAAGGATCATAACGGCATTCCAATTGACGGTGTTGCCTTTCATCCATACCATACCAGTAAAGATCTAGTAGCAATAATTATATTCTTGATGATATTTTCTTTTGTTGTATTTTTTGCCCCAGATATGGGTGGTTACTTCTTGGAATACGCGAATTTTGAGAAAGCAAATCCAACAGCAACTCCTGAGCATATAGTTCCTGTTTGGTACTTCACTCCTTTTTATGCATTACTTAGAGCTGTTCCAGATAAACTTGGTGGTGCGATAGCAATGGGACTGGCTGTTATTCTTCCATTGTTCCTTCCTTGGCTTGATCGAGCTAAGGTAAAATCAATTCGTTATCGTGGATGGATTTATAAAACAGCACTAACATCGTTTGCCATAAGCTTTGTTTCATTGGGTGTTCTTGGGGTTCTTCCAGCAGAGGGGATATATATTTCATTAGCAAGATTTTTTGGGTTAATTTATTTTGCTTTCTTTATCCTTATGCCTTACTACAGCAAGATAGATAAAACGAAACCAGTGCCTAATAGGGTAACTTAGATGAAAAATATTATTAAAAAATTATTAATATCAGTCGCTGCTTTGATATTTTCTATAAATGTTTTCGCGGCCACTGAACAATCTTTACTAGTAGCGAATAACAATCCTCATGATGTGGAATCACTCCAAAGAGGTGCTCGAAACTTCATGAATTATTGTTCAGGTTGTCACTCAGCAGAATATGTTCGATATGAAGTGATTGCTTCTGATCTTGGCTTAAGTGATCAGCAAGTGAAAGAATATTTGATGTTTAATGCGCAACAAACATTTGAAACAATTAATACATCGATGCTTGAAGTCGACGCCGCTGGCTGGTTTGGTCAAGCACCACCTGATCTATCATTAATGGCTAGAGCTAAAGGAACGGATTATATATATACTTTTTTAAAGAGTTTTTACATAGATAAATCTAGTCCTACTGGAGTGGATAATGTGGTTTTAGCTGGTACAAGCATGCCAAATGTATTATGGGAATTGCAAGGTCATCAAGTCAATCTTGAGGAAGATGGAATAAATCATCTTGAACTCGAGATTCAGGGAAAAATGTCTCCTGAAGAGTTTGATTTTTTTCTTCGAGATACAGTTAATTTTTTAGAATATATGAGTGAGCCGATTAGAAATGCTCGACGGGCTTTAGGGATAAAGGTACTTTTTTTCTTGGCTTTTTTCCTTTCATTAGCTTATTTTCTAAAGAAAGAAATCTGGAAAGACATAAAATAGTGCCCTAAAAGATTTCTAATTTTAGTCAAACATTCTTTTCTTAAAGGAATTTCAAATGTCAGTAATTGCTAATCGACGATCAATAATGAATTTATTTTCAAAACCGACTTGTATTCACAGTCATCGTACTAGAATTGTATTGGCTGAAAAAAACATTAATATTGATATTACTAGTGTGGTGGGACCTGATCTCCCTGAAGATCTAATGGATATTAATCCCTATCATACACTGCCAACTCTGATTGACAGAGATTTAGTACTCTATGATTCACGAGTTATTATCGAGTACTTGGATGAGCGCTTCCCACACCCTCCATTAATGCCTGTAGATCCAGTGACACGCGCACAATTCAGAATGGCACTCTATAGAATAGAGCAAGATTGGTATACGTTGGCCGATAAATATGCAGTAAATGGAGAGGGTAAGTTAGCAACAAAACCAAAAAAAATGTTAAAAGAAAGTATCCTTGCTGCTGTCGATTTATTTTCTATAAAGGATTATTTTATTAGCGATGATTTCTCATTGGTTGATTGTACAATCGCACCCTTATTATGGAGGTTACCTGAATATGGTATTGACCTAGGGCAGAATGCTGCGGCTATTGATAACTACATGGATCGCGTCTTTGACCGGCCATCATTTCGTGAAAGTTTAAGTGAGTTAGAGCAAGAAATGCGCCTATAGGTCAGGCTTAATTAAAAAAAATGGAATTACCATTATTCTCTAAACGTCCTTACCTCATCAGAGCAATGCTAGATTGGATTAATGATAATAAATTAACTCCGTATATTTTAGTAGATACAAATATATCGAACGTTACGGTACCAGAAAAATTCATTAATAAAGAAAAGATTATTCTTAATATTGGCCATACAGCAACGGATAACCTGAATGTGACTTTGGAGTCAATTTCATTTAATGGTAGATTTGATGGAAAATCACTATCAATTTTTGTACCAACTGAAGCAATACTGAGTATCTACACAAAAGAAACAGGAGATGGCATGATATTTTCTGATGAAGGCACATCCCAACCAAAAGATAAGATTGAAAAGAAGGCCCCTCATCTCAAATTAGTAGAGTAAGTTACCTGTCTCTTGTAAGTTTCTTTGAATTTTTGGTTCACCATCTACTAATTGCGCCCAAGCGAGCCTTCTGCGAATTTTTCCATCTTCTTGCATGAATAATTGACCTGTAGCACCATTTAATTCTTCCATATGGTTATTTCTTATTGAGCTTATCGCCGCCATTAAGAAATAGGCATCGTACCCCATCGCATTTTGACGACTTTGTATTGCGTCACCAGGCCAATATTTTCTTAATAGTGAAGGTAAATTCTCTAACCAAGTTTGTTGATCTATAACCCAGGGGGCATCAGTAAATATTATTCCATTTAGATCATCTAAATTGGTATTAACAGAATATATTGTAGATGTTGAATATATTGTTAAGGGTTTATCCCCTGACAAATGATAGTTTAGTTGAGATTTTAAAAGCTTTGCTGTTTTTGAATCTGCAGCCACAAAAAAAATAAAATCTATGTCTTGTCTACGTCTAGGATTATAATTTATTCTTTCTCTAAGATTGGCGGATAATCGGTCATATCTTTTTTCGCTCAATGAGATACCCAATGAGCTTTTTAATTCTGATGAAAAGTCTTTCTGCGTGGGATCATAAAACTTACTCTCAACAATAACGCCATCCATGGATTGGAACGTACTTTTATAGATTGCCTCTAATTGTCTGCCCCACTCATTATCTGGAGCGAGGATTAATCCAACTTTATTTTGATCTACTATAACTTTACTTGAGGTTGAGATAGCTTCATCGATTGATGATAAAGAAAATTGATACATACCAATCAATGAATCGTCAACATCTAGAGTGTTTAATGTCAGAATTGGAATATTAAAAGCAATTTTATTGCTTAACTCTTTAACTGAGTTTTGCAATAAAGGTCCTACTACAAAATCAGCACCTTCATTTACAGCTTGATCATAAGCTTCCTCACTAGTTTGAAATTTTTGAGTATCGTAAATTCTAATTTTGCTAGCACCAATATTTCTCTGATTTAGAGAGTAATGAGCACTTAAGAATCCATGCAATATAGATTCGCCCTCTCTTTGGAAATCTCCACTCATTGGCAGAATAAGAGCGACCTGACGAGGGAAGTTTTTTAGGAATAATGGCGCTGATAACCCTTCGTCTCTCATGACTGGCAAGACTGTCTCAGGGACACTAGAATCGCTTAAATTTTTGTTAAGCGTAGATCCGCACCCAGTCAAAATACAACACAGTATTAAAAATGATAGTAATTTATGGTGGTTTTTATTTTTCAATAGATTCTTTTTTATCTTAATTAATGACCGATTTAGGATATTCTTATGCTAATCATTAAAAATATCAATGGAACTTTTGATAATTGTGAAAAACGTAATAAAAAATGGTTGTATATATGTGGTGGCAACACCCATTGGAAATCTCGGCGATGTGTCAAATAGAAGTATTGAGATCCTAGGAAAAGTTGACTACGTTGCTGCTGAAGATACTCGTAATACTCGTAATTTTTTATCTCATTTTCAGGTTAGCGCCAAGTTAATTTCCCTTCATGAGCATAATGAAGTTAATCAATCTAAAAAAATCATTAAAGATGTTTTGATGGGTATGTCGATAGCCATTGTTAGTGACGCGGGCACACCAGCAATCAATGATCCGGGATATAGATTGATTTCATTGGCTCATCAAAATGAAATAAAAGTAATTCCATTGCCCGGACCTTGTTCTGTTATTAGTGCGCTTTCAGTTTCAGGGTTGCCCAGTGATAGATTTTGTTATGAGGGTTATTTGCCCGCTAAGAGACAGTTGAGAAAATCGAAATTAAAAGAGTTAATTGAAGAAGAAAGAACCATGATTTTTTTAGTTTCAGTACATAAAATCCATCTAGTCATTGAAGACATGATGTTGATCTTTGGTGAATCTAGACCAGTCTTTTTGGCCCGTGAAATGACAAAAATATTCGAGCAAAGTATAAAAACAAATCTTAAGGAATTATCACTAATGATTGCTAGTGGACAAATCCCTAAAAAAGGAGAATTTGTGGTTGTTCTTAGTGGAGTCATTTTAAGAAAAAATAATTTAGCTCTAGCAAAAGAACTATTGGATGAGTTAATTAAAATTAATTTGAGTAGTAAAGCGGTTGATATCGTTACCAGAGTCACAAAGGAAAAACGTAATAAGATATATAAATTAATGCTTGAGATGAGAGAGGATCATGAAAGTAAATAAATACTTTTTGTTATCCCTTATTTGTTGATTGTCTTAAGTTATATTGATATGTTCATAGGACAAAATTTTTTTACATGAGCAATATTATCTGATGACAAAAAATTCAAAGCCCGCTAATGAGGGTCCACTCAATGATATTCGAGTGATTGAGCTGGGCCAACTAATTGCAGGACCTTTTTGCGGGCAATTAATGGCCGATATGGGCGCTGATGTAATTAAGGTTGAGCCACCTGGAGCTGGGGATCCCATGAGAGTATGGGGCCGTGGTGATTACCCCTTATGGTGGAGTGTTTGTGCGAGAAACAAAAGATGCATAACGGCAAACTTAAGAGAGTCAGAAGGTCAGGAATTAGTAAAAAAATTAATTTCTCAAGCTGACATGGTCCTGGAGAATTTCCGACCGGGTACCCTTGAAAGATGGGGAATGAGTTATGATGAGTTATCAGCTCAAAATCCTGGTTTAATAATGATTAGAGTATCTGGTTACGGACAAAGTGGTCCTTACTCAAAGAGAGCGGGCTATGCTTCGGTTGGAGAGGCTGTTGGAGGCATGCGCTATCTTTGTGGAGAGCCTGATCGTAAACCCAGTCGAGCTGGTTTATCTTTAGGCGACTCTTTGGCGGCAACGTATGCCTGTATGGGAGCTTTAGCAGCATTACATCATCGAGAAAAAACAGGTGAAGGGCAAGTAATTGATGCCTCTATATATGAATCGGTATTAACAGTGATGGAGGCAACAATTCCTGAATATACGGTGAGTAATCACATAAGAGAAAGATCAGGATCAAAATTACCAAATATCGCCCCATCAAATATTTATGACTGTAAGAATGGTAGTATAGTTATTGGAGCCAATCAAGATACTATTTTTAAGCGTCTATGTGATGCTATGCAACTACCTGAGCTTGCTTCAGATAAACGTTTTATAGATCATGTTAGCAGAGGAGATAACCAAGATATTTTGGATCAGTTAATAAACGATTGGTGTTCTACAAGGAATGTAGATGAAGTGGAAGAGTTAATGCAACTTCATACCGTCCCTGCCGGAAAAGTTTATCGAGCACCTGAAATGCTCAATGATCCACATTTTATCGATAGAGAAGCTTTAGTCGATGTACCGTCTGAGAGATGGCCAGATCTAAAAATGCAGAATGTATTTCCCAAAATGTCAAAAACACAAGGCCAAATTAGATGGCCTGGTGTAGAGGAGCTAGGGGCTCACAATAATGAAATTTATGAGGGGATATTAAATCTTTCAAAAGATCAACTAAGTGATCTTAAGAAGAAATCAATAATTTAATAATATAGATAGAGGGTATAGATATGAACTTCAGACTTGGTGTGGACGTTGGGGGAACTTTTACAGATTTATTATTGGTTGATGAATCTTCTGGACAGACATATACAGCAAAGGTTCCATCTACTCCACAAGACTCGTCAATTGGTGTACTGGATGGTGTTAACCGTATTTGTAGTGAGTCGGATATTGATTTAACTAAAGTTTCACAAGTTATGCATGGCACAACGGTGGCAACAAATGCTGTGCTAACTGGTAAGGGCGCAAGAGTCGGATTAATAACTACCAAAGGTTATCGACAGGTACTGCAGGTGGCCAGATCTTTTTGCCCTGGTGGTCTAGGAGGTTGGGTAAGTTATATCAAGGCCCCATTACTAGCTCCCTTGGAATTAACTATCGAGGCTGATGAAAGGATGGATGCTCAGGGTAATACAGTTTCAGCTTTAAACGAAAAGGATTTCAAAAAAGATTTAAAGATATTGTTGGATAAAAATGAAATAGAAGCGCTCACAATCTGTTTTATTAATTCTTACGTGAATGGCGCTCATGAAATCCGTGCTCGTGAAATCGCGCAAGAAATCCTTGGGGAAATTCCAATCTCTATAAGTAGTGAGGTAGTTCCTGAGATGCAAGAGTATGAGAGAGCAGAAACTACTGTAGTTAATTCATATGTGCGTCCCCAGGTATCAAAATATGTAAATAATTTACAAAGTTCACTGCAAGAAATAATGGGAAGTGATGTAAATCTTGCGATACTTCGTTCTGATGGAGGCTTGGCTTCTGGAAGAGCTGCAGCTGAATCACCGGTCAATTTGCTCTTATCTGGCCCTGCTGGCGGTGTTGCTGGGGCAATGTATTTTTGCCGAAGAGGGGGTTTTGAAGATATTCTAACTTTTGATATGGGCGGGACTTCAACAGATGTGGCTCTTATCCAAAATGGGGAAGCACGGGTAAAAAGAGAAACTCGCGTGGGGGACGTCACGGTCCGTGCACCAGCTGTGGATGTTAGAACTGTTGGTGCAGGTGGGGGTTCTATTGCATTTGTTCCTGAACTCACGAAAGCGTTGCGAGTAGGCCCAGAATCAGCTGGTGCTGAACCTGGACCAGCGGCATATAAGAAAGGTGGGGACAAAGCAACAGTATGTGATGCAAATGTTGTACTCGGGTACCTACCATCTGATGTCAAATTGGGCGGTGCAATGCAAATTGACCGAGATAGTTCGGTAGCAGTTGTTCAAAATTTAGCAGATGCAATGGATATTGACCTGATGGCTGCGGCAGAGGGAATTATTAAGATTGTAAACGAATCTATGTTGGGGGCTTTAAGATTGGTATCAGTAGAACAAGGTTATGATCCTCGGGACTTTGCCTTGGTAGGCTTCGGTGGGGCTGGCCCTTTACATGCAAATTCACTAGGAATTTTAACTGGAGCTTGGCCCGTAATCGTTCCACCTGGACCTGGTGTCTTATGTGCTTATGGAGATGCTACAACAGAAGTACGAGATGAAGCATCACAAACTTATGTAAAAAAAGTTGAAGATATTAATCTAGATGAGTTTTTGAGTGAGCTTGAATCATTGAAAACTAGAGCAAGTATTTCTTTTGCTAAAGACGGTATTTCTGAAGAAAGGCAGAAGGTCGCTTATCAAGCTGATATTCGTTATGCCGGACAGGCATTCCAACTTTCACTGGGGATCTCAACCGACGATTTAAAAGAAAATGGATTGCAAGTTTTAACTACTGAATTTGATCGCCAGCATGAGCAGTTATTCACGTTTGCACATGGTAAGGATCATGAGATAGTGATGTTAAGGGCAGTAGTTAAAGCGAAAAATGAGGGAATGGCAGACATACAGATGGCTGAAGATGGCGCAAGTATTGCGGATGCAGTTATCCAAGAAACCAAATTTTATTTTGAAGGTGAGTGGTATGATGCCACAATTTTTGACAGGAATAAGATAGGGATTGGTACGGAGGTTCCTGGCCCTGCTATTGTTCAGGAAATGGACTCAACAACAGTTATATTACCCAAGCATGAAGCTAAAGTAGATAGTGTCGGTAATTTATTAATTAATCCAAGTAATTAAAAGGAGTAAGTTATGACAGCAAAAATTATAGAAACCAACAATACACCTTTTGAAAGAGTGGATGTTGATACAGTAACTGTTGATATTATTGAGAATGCTCTGCGAAATGTTCGAGAAGAAATGGATGCTGTGCTATTCAGAACTGCCATGAGCCCAGGTATAAGAGAGCAAGGAGATTGTTTTCCGATGGTTGCTAATAGAGAGGGTAAGATGGTCGTTGGACAATTTGGTTCATTCATTCATGGATTCTTGGATGCTTATGATGATGAAATTAAAGAAGGCGATATCATTCTGACTAATGATCCATACATGTGCAATGCGGCTGTTTCCCATCTTCCTGATTGGATAATTTTAGTACCCGTTTTTAAAGATGGTAGGCATCTTGCTTGGACTGCGATGTTTGGGCACATGTCTGATAATGGAGGGATGGTTCCAGGCTCTATTCCAATAAAAGCCGAAACAATATATCAAGAAGGTATTAGAATTCCACCAACAAAATTATATAAAAATGGCGTGCTTCAAGAAGATATTCTTGAACTGATTTTACATAATGTAAGGACATCAGAATGGAATCGATTTGATTTAAATGCTTTAGTTGCATCATGCAGGACAGCGGCAAAGAGATGTATAGAGATCGCTGACAGATTTGGTGATGAGGTATTTGATACCACAATGCAGATCATGCTTGAGCGAAATCTCCAAGCTATGACAGCTATCATTAATATGATCGTTCCTGAGGAACCAGCTTATTTCGAAGACTTTATTTGTGATGATGGGGTTGGTAAAGGACCATATAAAATTGCATGTAAGATGTGGCGAGAAGGCACTGCAGAACGCCCGTTAGCAATTTTTGATTTTTCAGGTACAGATCCACAAGCAAAAAGTTCAATTAATTTCTATATGAATGAGGAGATGTTTAAAATGTTTTTTGGTTCATTTACCATTAACTTAGTTGATCCTCAAATATTATTCAATGATGGTTTCTATGATCTGGTAGATGTTCGCATTCCTCAAGGGAGTCTTCTGAAACCAAATTTCCCAGCTGCCTTGAGTGGAAGAACGCATGCATTAGGTCGAATCTTTGATGTTATGGGGGGAGTCCTAGGGCAGGGAGCTCCTGACGCAATGAATGCAGCTGGCTTTTCAGATAGCCCTCATTTATTTTACTCAGGATATGATAAAAAAGGTGAATGGTTCCAATTATTCCAGATAGGATTTGGTGGAATTCCCGGACGACCAATAGGTGATGGACCTGATGGTCATTCACTTTGGCCTGGATTCACCAATGTACCAAATGAATTTATTGAAGCTTATTTTCCTCTGAGAATAGTGAAATATGAACCGATTGTGGACTCTGGCGGGGCTGGATTACACAGAGGTGGCAATGGCCTTTCAGTAGCCTATGAATTTTTAGCCGAAGGTCAGATTGCAATACATGATGAGCGATGGTTGACTTATCCGTGGGGAGTCAATGGTGGTGAACCAGGTATGCGCTCTACAAAAAAACTAGTTCGTCAGGATGGATCTGAAGAATGGTTACCAGCAAAATGTGAGGGTATTGATGTAATGGAAGGAGATATTCTTTACTTTAATACTTGGGGTGGAGGAGGATGGGGTGATCCTTTTGCAAGAGAGCCTGGTCTAGTTGAACATGATTATTTAAGAGGTCTAGTATCCGCTAGTGGAGCAAATCGATATGGGGTCGTATTAAATGATAAAGGAAAAATTGATGAGAATGCGACTGAAATATTACGATCTAAAATGAAGCAAGAAAGGGGTGACGTCGAGTTATTTAATTTTGGTGGTACCATTGAAGAAATAAAAGCGCGCTCTATGGAAGAGACTCATCTTGAGCCTCCAGTAACGCCATAAAAAGTTAAGAAGGTAATACCAAGTAAATGACCGATTATTTATTAACATTAAAACAAGAGTGGGATCTTAATAAAAATGATCCGATGTCAAGGGTGCCACTCTATCATCAGTTATATATGTTGTTAAAAAATTCCATTCTCGATGGCACCTTAATCAATGATGTTCAGATGCCAACTGAGCAAAAACTGGTTGAAACTTTTGAGGTTTCTCGTATAACTGCTAAACGCGCAATGGATGAATTGGCTTCTGAAAAATTGATTGCCAGATATCGGGGCAAAGGTTCGCATGTTACATACCAATATGAGCCAAAACCAGTTAAAGCTCCTTTAATTGGAATGTTAGAAAATCTCGTTGAAATGGGAATGCATAGTATTGTTAAAGTGATATCTATTGAGACAGTTGTTCCTCCGTATGAGATCGCATTAAAACTCAGTCTTTCTGAAGAACAGACTGTAAAAAAAGTGACAAGAGTTAGAAGTAACGAGGAAGGTATGCCCTATGCTTTTTATATTAGTTGGACTCTTGGTGTAACTAGAGGTTTTACTAAAGAGAATCTTGAAAATACACCAAGGTTAAATATTATTCGTGAGAATGGAATTCAATTGACAAAAGTTGAGCAAACACTGAGTGCCCGTAATGCCTCAATGAATGTGGCACAAGAATTAGGCTTAAAAAAAGGTGATGCATTGCTTTCAATTATTCGTAATTCATTTGATGAAGAAGATAAAGTTATAGATATAATTGATTGTGTCTATAACCCACTACTGTTCAATTATGCCATGGTGATGGCTTTAGATTAAATAATCTTGTTTCTTCTTTAGTTTTAACTCAAATCAATTTATTATTACTATAATAAAGTATTAAAGATATATCAAAGTATCATTTATACTTACTGGACATTAAATTATGGCAATAGATAAAGTTATCAAGAATGTTCGTATAGTTAGACCAGGTTCTTCTGGTCCAGAACAAAAAGATATTGGTATACATCAGGGCCGTTTCTGTGAAATAGAAGATGATATTTCGGCTGATAAAGCAACTGAGGTTATAGATGGTAATAATCACTTGGCTTTTCCAGGACTAGTGGATGCGCATATGCATGTCGGTATTTATTCTCCTCTTGAGCAGGATGCTAGGACCGAGAGTAAAGCTGCTGCAATGGGGGGAGTGACTTCGGCGCTAACATATTTTCGAACTGGCCAATATTATCTTAATAAAGGCGGTCCTTATGCTCAGTTTTATCCTGAAGTTTTAGAAAAATCGGCTGGTAATTACTGGGTTGATTATGGTTATCATCTAGCCCCGATATCCAGTGGGCATATTGATGAAATGGAATCCTTATTAATTAATCATGGTGTAAGTTCATTTAAAATTTTTATGTTTTATGGTGGATATGGTTTACATGGTAAAACTGATCAAAATGCTCAAAAAGAATTTCTAATGATTGGTGATGATGACAGTTATGATATGGCACATTTTGAATTTATTATGCGTGCGGTCACAAAATTAATTCATAAATACCCTGAATATGCCAATCAAATAAGTGTTAGTTTGCATTGTGAGTTGGCTGATATTCTCAATGCTTATACGAAAATTGTTCAAAAAGATAAAACATTGACTGGTTTAAAAGCATATAGTGCAGCTAGACCTCCACACTCAGAAGGTCTAGCAATTTGGATTGCATCTTATTTGGCCTATGAAACTGAGTGTCTTAATATTAATTTATTGCACTTAACATCGAGAAAAGCAGTCGAAGCAGCATTAATGATGCAAAGCACTTTTCCACATATAAATTTTCGGCGTGAAGTTACAATAGGGCACTTATTACTTGATTATGATACGCCAGTAATTTGTCATGCTAAGGTGAATCCTCCAATACGCTCTCGTGCAGATGTAGAATTCCTATGGGAAGCGCTTTTAGATAAAAAAATAGATTGGGTTGTGAGCGATCATGCTTGTTGCTCAAAAGAATTAAAAACTAATAACACAGCTCATGATGATGGAAATAATATTTGGGTATCTAAATCAGGTTTTGGTGGCACCGAGTACCTCTTGTCTGGACTTTATAGTGAGGGAATAAAAAGAGGAATGTCACTAAATCATATGGCAGAACTTACTTCAAAAAATCCAGCTGATCGCTATGGACTTAAGAATAAAGGAGATATTGCGATAGGTTATGATGCTGATTTGGTGTTATTTGATCCGGATGAAACTTTCATAGTTCGTTCAGAAGAATCTGAGTCAATTCAAGGTTATTCAACTTTTGAAGGGATGGAATTAACTGGTCGAGTAAAAGCTACTATTTTACGAGGTAACTTAGTATATGAAAATGGGAATACCGTCGGATTTGCTCAAGGTAAGTATCTGCAAAGACCAACCAAGATCAATCATGAGGTGAATTAATGTTGACAAGTGAAATATACATTTTATTATCAACAGCCGCTGCTATAGCTTTTATTCATACATTGATTGGGCCTGACCACTATTTGGTTTTTGTTGCTTTGGGTAAAGCCAGAAATTGGACTCTTAGCAAAACTTTAAGAATTACCTCAATTTGTGGCATTGGGCATGTTTTAAGTTCAGTTGTAATTGGTTCAATTGGAATCTTTTTTGGTGCTGAGCTCATAAAATTAATTCATTTAGAGGAAACACGTGGGATTTTATCAGGATGGCTGTTGTTAATGTTTGGCGGTATTTATTTCATTTGGGGTTTAAAAAAGATTGGCCGATCTCAATCCCATACTCACTATCATCAACATGGCGATATTTATCATTCTCATGAGCATTCACATGAAGCAGAGCATATGCATCCTCATTTAATTAAAAGTAAAAATTATCCTACTTCTTGGGCGCTGTTTGTAATCTTTATTCTTGGTCCCTGTGAAGCATTAATTCCTTTATTTATGTATCCAGCAGCTCAAAATAGTAATGGTGTTGTCATAATGGTAGCTACTGTGTTTGGTTTGGTTACTCTTATGACTATGTTATTAGCAGTTTTTTTGAGTATGCATGGATTAAAATATTTTAAAATTCAGTTTTTAGAGAAATATTCTCATACTTTTGCTGGTGCATCTATCATGCTATGTGCTGGAGCGATTAATTTTATGAACTTATGAATATAAATTATAATAAGATAGCTTTTACTATTTATCTGGAGAAAAGAGATGTCATTTTTAGATACACGAATAGATCATGAGCGCTCAAAAGAGGCCGCTAAGTGGCTTAAAGAAGAGATTTCCGAACAATTGGAGCGTTATAAAAAAATTGTTTCTGATATGGATGCTGCCAGTGAGAAACGAGAGCAATGGTATCAAGAATTTTTTGATCGTATTCAAAATCAGGGATTTAATATGGATGGTGATACGCGTGTGAAAATTCCCAATGATGACTTGCCTGTCAAACCAGACACTAAACATAAAGTTGTTTATTAAGGATTTTTAAGAAATTTTTTGGAGATAGAAGATGCCTAGACCACATATTGAACCTTTTTGTGATCGTGATGTAAGTTTTAAAAATATGACATTACCAGGCTTTGGCTCTGGTTTTAGTTATAAGACACTCAGTTTAGATAATGAAACTGGAGCTTGCTCCTTAACTGTTCAGTTGTGCGGTGGTTATAAACAGCCGCCCGGGTTTAGCTATTCAGAATTAGAAATAATGGTTGTTGAAGGCCAAATCAAAATAGGGGATGAAGTGTGTAATCGTGGGCATTATTTTTTTGTTCCAGCCGGTTACGCACTACCTGCAATAGAGAGTGATCAAGGTGCTATATTATTAATGATGTATAACACTAGTGAACCTAATCATATTGAGAGCACTGATCATCACCCATTAAGTAGAAAGGAGCTTTATCATTCAGTTGACTCATATAAGGATATTATCTGGGCTCCAGGAAATGTAGTGAGTCCCTCGGTAGCATCTGGCTGTATGATTAAATTATTAAATTTTAATCCAGAATCTCATGCAATGACTTTTTTATATTGTATGACACCTCAATTTCATCAAGATAACATCTCTTATCATGATTGTGCCGAAGAAGGTTACCATCTTTGGGGAACTTCTTGGATGATGCAATTTGGAGATCTTCCTACTGGTGGTTATTTCTGGCGCCCTGCATATATTAATCATGGTGCATTTGCCAGTGAATATGGATGTATTGCATTAGGGAGGACGGATTCAAAGCTCTTCAATCATTTTCACTACAATCCTTGGAGTACACCAGAAGAAAATCAATTGAGAGCTGCTGCTAGATTAGCTAAAAGAGACCCACTGCTATATAAGTGGTGCGTGAGTGAGAGTCATAATCACCCACATGGACCTGAAGATTTCGAAGATACCATGCCAAGAAAAGGGCATACTCATGCTAATGGGGTGCACCATCATCACGATCACGATCACGAGAATTGATTTAAATTTTCTTTAAGCTTTCTTTGAGTTGCTGTTTGTCTATTTTTCCTGATTCTTTTTTGGGTAAATAATCTAATTGAATGAATTTTGCAGGGATTTTATATGGAGCAAGATTCTTTTTGCAGAAATCCAAGCATTTTTTGAGCTCAAATTTTGAGTTCGTCTCTAAAAATGCCACGATCGTTTCTCCAGAATCTCTATTTTTATGTCCAATCACAGAGACTTCTTTGATGCCTGGATCATTTATCAATGTCGATTCAATCTCATTTGGATAGATATTTATGCCACCACGAATAATTAAATCATTACTTCTTCCAACAAGTTGAATATGATCTGAGGGAAGTTTTTTTGCTAAATCTCCAGGAAAAAACCACCCATCATCGGCTTCTATTGAAGATTTATTGCCCTTGTCGTCAAGAAAATTAGTAGCTACACCTGGCCCTTTGTATTTAAGTCTTCCAACAACGCCCAGATCGACTTCATGATTTTTATCATCAACAATTTTAATATCAGTCTGATAAATTGCTGTACCAACTGTTTCTGAATAATTTTCTATTTCCATTGGCTTAATTACAGAAATTCCCCCTCCTTCGCTAGAGGCGTAATAGCCGGTTAACTTTGGGGATAGTTTTTCTAAACATGCTAATGCCTCTTCACTATGGAGTGGTTCTCCGCTATATAGCAAGTGCTCTAACTCACCTAAGAGAGGCTTGGATGCTGATGCTATTGGCAGCAAACGCCTTAATAAAGTGGGAGGTAAAAAGGTTGCGCTAATATCATTATTATTTAGAATTTCCACTATTTCATCTGGTTGATGGGGAGGAGGAGAGATTACTACTCTTCCTCCAATTACTAGCATGCTCATTGCAAAAGATCGTCCAGCACCGAAAAAAAGCGGCGTCAACAAACCAAAGCTATCCTCAGAATTAAACCCAATTGATTTCTGTTGACTAACGAATCTTTGATATAAATTATCATGAGTAAGAATCGCTCCTTTTGGTTTTCCCGTAGTTCCAGAAGAGAGTGAAATTAGTAAATCTTGTTTATAATTCAAGTCTATCTCAGAATTGGGATGAATGTTTTCTTTGATATCTAATTCTGTTAGAGAGACTGTATTGATATTATCGATATCACCTTGATCCATGATAAGAAGTTTTACCTGAAAGACTAAAGAAATCCTTTCTTTTTCATTTTCAGTCCACCTATGATCGATTGGGACAATAATTGCACCAATAGCAGCGACAGAAAAATGCGCAATAAGATGCAAGGGGTGATCTTTCATTGCTAGACCAATGTGATCTCCTTTTTTCATGCCTTTAGAAATCAAAATATTACTGAAACCTATGATCAAGGACCAAACTTGCTTATAAGTGTATTGTTTATTTAGATAGGATATGGCAATTTTGTCGCCAAAAATAGATGCATTGTTTTTAACATGTGCTGCAATGTTCATGTTAGTTAATCGAGAGAATATATGTTTCTTGTATTTTCTCTCAAAAGTTTTTTCAATACATGTGGTTTAAATCCCAATTCATAGATTTCTTGAACAGTTCTTTTAAAATCCAAAACTGGAAAATCTGTGCCAAAAATAACTTTATCTTGCCCATAACTATTTATATAGTGTTTGAAGCTGTCTGGCCAATACTTTGGGCTGTGCGCATCACAACCAATAAATACATTGGCATGCTTCCATGACATAGCGATCATCTCATCGGTCCATGGAATACCAACATGTATTCCAATTATCTTGAGATCAGGAAAATCACAAGCAATAGAATCTAAGTGAATAGGTTGACCTACGCTCTTGCATGGAAATTCTTTTGAATAAACCATTGATTGGCCAACTTGCATTTGGATAGGAATTCCAAGTTCGCAACACTTCGCATAAAAAGGATAGTATTTTGCATGATTCGGAGGTAACTCGAACCAATGAGGGTATAAATGCGCCCCGATAAAACCTAAGGTATTAACTGCCTCCTCAAGCTCTTTAACACCTTTCATACCTGAATAAGGATCTATTCCAATGATTCCAGAAAAACTTTTTGGATGCTTTTTTACAGCTTTAGCCACAACCTCAGGAGGCATATGATAACAACCTGGTAGGCCTGGTCGACCAGATTTTGCTGCAATTAAAAAAGAATGATCAATACTAGCCGACTTCATTCTAGCGAGCATGTCATCTAGAGAGAGACCATGCATAAGATCTTTGTTGGTTTTCATTTTTTCAACAAAAAACTCAGTACCCCAGTCCGGTCTTATGGAGAGCGCCTCTTCAGTCCATATATTAACCACGGCATCAATAATTTTTATGTCATTCATGATATTTCTATTTCCTTTAATGCTTATACCCAAGAGGCAGACCAGCATTAGCCGTATAGCCATATAAGGGCTCATCTGGAAGGGCCTTGGATAGGATATCTCTTATGGAGAATAGTTTGTTTAAATCTATTCCTGTATCAAAACCCATTGCATCCAACATAAATACTAAATCTTCGGTGACGATGTTTCCACTTGCACCAGGAGCGAAGGGGCAACCACCAATACCACTAATTGAACTATCTATTGTAGTTATACCTTCCTCAATTGCAGCAAATGCATTCGCTAAACCGAGACCTCTTGTATTATGAAGATGGATACTATTTAATTTATTATCACCAATAGTAGCTTTTAGTTTTCTTACTAATTTTCTTACTTTACTTGGGTCACCATATCCGGTTGTGTCAGACAGAACAATCTCTTTACTTCCAGCCTTCATAATTTGTTCAGCTAAGCTGATTACTAAATCCTCAGGTATTTCACCAATAATAGAGCAACCAAAAGCAGTAGCTACTGCAACTTCAAGATGAGTATTATGATTATTCTCTAAAATGTAATCTGAAATTTTTTTTATTTCTTCGATCATCTGTTTATGGTTTTTATTTACGTTCTTAATACTATGAGTTTCACTGGTTGAGAAGGGAATTGAAATTTTATGTGCGCCAGATTTTATAGCATTTATGGCACCTTTTAAATTTGGAACCAATGCAGCTACAGTTAAATTAGGAATAGTTATCGCGTATTTTACAATTTCTGCGGTATCAGCAAGTTGCGGAATGAGTGATTTTGGAACAAAGGACCCAACTTCAATTTCTTGGATCCCAGCGTTTGCCAGAGCAAGAATCCATTGTTTTTTTATTTCTGTAGGTAAAATTGCATCGATACTTTGGAGGCCGTCTCTTGGGCCTACTTCGCTAACGAGTATTTGTTTGTTGTTCATAAGTATATTATGTTTGACGACTATTTTTATTGAAAGTAATTTTTAGCTTTATAAAACTTCCATTTTGCTAAATAGGTATTAAAGTTATATTAATATAACTTAACTAGGATGGTTTTTCATCTAGTTGCTATACTAAAGACAAATTATGAATGACCTTCCCTTAAAAAATATAAAAGTAATTGAGTTTTCCCATATGGTAATGGGCCCTTCTGCCGGTTTAATTTTGGCTGATCTTGGTGCTGATGTTATTAAGATCGAACCAATTGATGGAGACAAGACTAGAATTTTGAAAGGTTCGGGTGCCGGTTATTTTCCTATGTATAATCGTAATAAAAGGAGCATGAGGCTCGATCTAAAGACTGAGAATGGCATTAAAATTGCAAAAAGTTTAATCTCTAAGAGTGATATTTTAATTGAAAATTTTAGATCTGGGGCAATGGAGAAGCTTGGTTTAGGATATGAGCCTCTAAAGAAAATAAACTCTAAACTTATTTATTGCTCAAATAAAGGATTTCTTACTGGGCCATATTCTAAAAGGACAGCTCTGGACGAGGTTGCACAAATGATGGGGGGATTGGCATATATGACGGGCCCTTCTGGCAAACCACTTAGGGCAGGAGCATCAGTTATAGACGTTATGGGTGGTATGTTTGGTGTGATTGCAATAATGGCGGCTATTGAAAAAAGACATGAAACAGGAGAAGGGCAACATGTAATGAGCTCTCTCTATGAAAGTACTGTATTTCTGGTGGGCCAACATATGGCTCAATATGGTGTTACTGGCGAACCAGCTCTGCCAATGCCCGAAAGAGTATCAGCTTGGGCAGTATATGATGTTTTTTCTACCCTCGAAGATGAAAAAGTTTTTATCGGTGTGGTCAGTGATTCTCAATGGAAAACTTTCTGTATAGATTTCAAGTTTGACGATTTTATTAAAGATGAATCATTACAAAAGAATAATGATCGAGTAAAGCAAAGAGATAAGATTATACCAATTATTCAAAACCGTTTTTCTCAAATGGAGTGTGATATTTTATTGAATAAGCTTGAAAAAAGTGGTCTGCCATTTGCTCCTATTAAGCGACCTGAAGATCTTTCTAATGATAAGCATTTGCTTGATTCAAACGGTTTGGTTGAAGTTACATTGAATGATTCAAAAAAAATTAAATTACCTGCAATTCCAATTGAAATGAATCAAGATAAATTCCTACTGCGAAAAGATATTCCTAAGTCAGGTGAACATACTAATGAGATATTAAGAGAGGTTGGTTATCAAGAATCAGAAATAAGTGCATTTATAAAAGATGGAATTGTTTCGACAGATAAATTATAAATGAGCCCATGATCTCTTGATTTTATCTTTTTTTAAAAAGCTATCAATAACCTTCTCTTTAAGCAGAGTATTCTCAATAAAATCTTGTCCTTTTAGAAGTATTCCCATTACAAAAGGATCAATATTAAATGCAAATTTTTTGTTATCCGATGTGATGACCATTTTTCTTCTTAAGTGAATTTCAATAAGATTGTTATTAGTACTCTTTTTAATTAATTTATTTATATACTCAATTTGCATTCTAGTTAGCTCAATGGTTAAAAGCCCATTACGAGCACAATTATTTTTAAAAATACGCCCAAATGATTCTGCAATTACTACTTTTATACCAAAATCTATAAGTGCCCATACCGCATGCTCGCGTGATGAACCGCAACCAAAGTTTTTTCCACTCAGTAGAATTGAACTGTGCGAGAATTCTTTTTTATTTAGAATAAAATCTTTATTTAAGCCAATTTTTTTCCTTTTTGCATAAACATATTGCCAGTTTGCAAAGAGACCTTTTTTTAAACCTTTTTTTGAGATAGTTTTCATTTCACGTGAAGGGATGATCTGATCAGTATCGATATTATCGATTAATAACGGTGCGGTTACACCTATGAAGGCACTAGACCAGTTCATTGTTTTGTTATCGTTTGTGGGGGTACTATTTTTCCTGCAATAGCTGAAGCCGCAACTGTTACTGGGCTAGCAAGATGTGAACGAACTCCGTTGCCCTGCCTGCCCCTGAAATTTCGATTAGTACTTGTTATCACCCTTTGTTGTGGAAGAAATCCCTCACCTCCAGCATAAAAACAAAGAGAGCAGCCTGGTTCACGCCATTGAAAACCTGCATCTTCAAATATTTTATCGATACCTTCTTGCTCTGCTTGTTTTTTTACATCTGCCGATCCTGGGGTGCAGATTGCTTTAATGTTGGGTGAGATTTTATTATTTTTGAGTATTTTGGCAGCTGATCTTAAGTCAGTTAATCTTGCGTTAGTACATGAACCAATAAATGCAGCATCTATTGGTAGCCCCATGAGTGATTGCCCGTTCTTTAGGCCCATATATTCTAAGGTACTTGCCATGTCTTTATTTTTTTCATGATTGGTTAGGTTGTTTGCTCTAGGAATTTTACCATTAATGGGAATAGATTCTTCAGGGCTTAAACCCCAGGTGACAGAAGGGTAGATGTCAGAGGCGTTAATTTCTATATATTTATCAAATACAGCATCATCATCACTGGCTAAACATTTCCAATGTTTTATATTTTCTGACCAATTATTTGTTGGTGAATAAGGGCGATCTTTCAGGTATTTAAACACTTTTTGATCAGGGGCGATAATTCCAGTAAAAGCAGAAAACTCGACCGCCATATTGCACAGTGTAAATCGATTTTCTATTGGCATCATGTGGATTGTGTCACCACTAAACTCAATTGCATATCCCGAACCACCAGAAGCAGAATATTTTTCTATTAGGTGTAACATCATATCCTTTGGATTGACTCCTTCATTGAGTTTTCCATTGAATGTCACTTTCATTTGTTTTGGTTTTATACCACTAAGCGTAGTTGTTGCAAGTGCATGTTCACAATCGCTAGATCCTACACCCCAGCCTATAGCTCCAAGAGCACCTAGTGTGCAGGTATGACTATCAGGGCAGGTAACAATACTTCCTGGTAATGTTATACCTTGTTCAGCAGAAATAAGATGAGAGATTCCATGTCTTGGATCATCAATATCAAATAAAGTGATATTAAATTCCTTTGCTAGATAACGCATTGTTGTTATAAATTTTTTTCCTCCAGGCATGAGTGTCTCATCACCTCTACCTGGAAAAGTATCGATAATATGATCCATTGTCGCGAAAACATGCTTTGGATTCTTGACTGATAAATCCCGTTCCTTGAGGCTTTTAAGAGCAAAACTTCCAGTTCGTTCATGCAGGAATATCCGATCTATATAGATAAGATCAGGTTGGTTTTTACCTTCAATGATACGGTGTGAATTCCAGATTTTTTCGAATAATGTTAATGGCATAAGTTCATTATATATAAAAGTTATAAATATATAACAATATATCAATAAATTTTATAATTCTCTCGGTAAATGAAACTTATTTATGTAATAAATAATGTCATGAATTGTCAATTATTATGTTATTATTTGTCATTAATATTTTAGAAAGGAAAAATTATGTTTGAGATATATAATGATAAGTCTGGCAAGTTCCGTTTTAGACTAAGAGCTAATAATGGTGAGATAATCTGTGCTAGTCAAGGATATGTTTCTAAAGCTGGTTGCATGAAAGGCATAAAAGCTCTAGCTACTAATGCTAAAAATAAAAATGCTTTTAAAACACATGAAAATCGCGGAGGTAAATGGTCGTTTAATGTTGTCTCAGGTAACAATAAAGTTGTCGCTTCATCTCAAAGTTACAAAGATAAGAACGGAATGAATAAAGGAATTAAAAGCGTAATGACTAACGCGCCAAAACTAATAATTAAGTGATTTCTTTATTTGTAATTAGAATATTTCCATTGTAAATCTATAGTTATTGCCTAGGGCTAATTTGAGCATTATCTTTTACTTACTTTCTTAGTATGGTGAGGAAATTTTTTTAGCGGTTAATATAAAATTATCTAATTGGCCTCAGTAATTTCTAGTTCTATTAGTTCATAATGAGTCATCATATAGCCCGTTACCGAAGCTTTTAACATGATAAATTCACCATCCGCAGAGGTCCAGGCTTCATATGGTGGATGTTCACCTGTCTCGTTTGAACCTGGCCGATTACTATTTCTCTCACCATAGCAAAAATGTAATGCATCAAATGTCCCCGCGGCAACAGTTATCCTCTCTTCTCCGATGTATTCAATCTTTAGTGGGTCTTTCCAGGTCATCAATGAGGGGCCGGTAGCACCTCGATGATCAAGTGAGCTCATGAGAAAGTTTTTGTAGATTTTGATGGATGGCCCTTTACTTCGATCAAGCATATGCAGGTGCATTGCATCTCCTTGGATTGGGTGGGTACCAAATAAAGGTGATGGTTTTTCGTATTCAATTCGTTCTGAGATTCTATCCTTCCCGTTTAATAAACCCTCGCATTCTGCAAATGTATCCTCAAATCTGAACCAGCTACTACCAACAGTTTTATCACCCAAAGATATTCTGACAAAAGCATCCCTTGTCACCCAATTTTTATCCATTGTTAATACCACATCCCTCATTACATTTGGGTCATCATCAATCTCACAATGTGCTCTTAAGGTTCTTCTTCCATCCTTATGAATAGTAATAGTGAAATATTCACGACCTCTCTCTACGCCTTCATGATTTGGTTTTTGGCTGGTATAGAGGAGTTTCCCTCTTATTGTTTTATGCGGTCTCATGCTGACTCCATATTATGAACTTCAATTATTTACTTTAATGATGGTTTTTCCATGATTTGTACCTCGCATTAATCTTGAAAATGCCTCTGGTGCTTTTCCAAGACCTTCCGTGACATCTTCGAGATATTGTATGCGATCTTCCTTTATCCATTTACTTATATCTAACATGCACTGTTTCCTTAGATCTTCATGATCATAAACTACCATGCCCTTAACTATTGCTCGCGACTTAATGATCCATGCAGGATTTGGGCCTGCGGGCATTGAGTCACTATTATATTGCGCCATTAAGCCGCACAAAACTACTCTGGAATAAAGTGCTAGCTGCTCTATTGCAGCTTGCAGCAACTCACCACCAACATTATCAAAGTAAATATCAACTCCATTGGGACAAAATTCTTTGATTTTTTCAGGTAAAATCTCTGTTTTATAATTAATGCAATTATCCATACCTGCCACATTCTTCACCCAATCACATTTTTCTTTTGTTCCAGCAATTCCAATAACTTGACAGTTTTTTATCTTGGCTATTTGACCAACCATTGAGCCTACAGCTCCAGAAGCAGCTGAGACTAGAACAACATCATTGTCTTTAGGCTCTGCAAGTCTCAATAGCCCAGCATAAGCAGTTAATCCTGGCATACCCATAATGCCAAGATAGGTTGAGACGGGAATCCCATGATCGATAATTTTAGTAGCATCACAGATATTAATTATTGGGTGAGATTGCCAGCCACTATGAGAGATCACAAGATCGCCTTCGTTGAATTTTGGATCATTTGATACTTGAACGCGACTTATGGCTTCCCCTGCCATTAAATCTCCTGGAAAAATAGAACCAGATATATGTCGACCATTTATTTTTCCTCTCAAATAAGGATCAAGCGAAAGATATAGTGTTTCACATCTAATTTGGCCATCTTGAGGATCTTTAATTGCCTCTTTCACCTCCTCAAAATCATATTCTTGAGGAAGCCCTATACATCTGGTTTTTAGTAAAATTTTTGTATTAGAGGTCAATTTATAAATTCCTTACTCATAAACTATATATACCCTGATATAATAAACTAATATTATACAATCTTATATGAAGCTGGTTAATTTTAATGACTGAAGAAAAATCTAATAATATTGTTGAGAAATTTGAATGCCTTCATGGAAAAGAATATGTACTTTCCGATGAGGAAAGTTGCATTTTGTATGCACAAGATATTTATTCAAAAACGATACCAGCTCTCGCTATAATTCGTCCAAAAAATAAAGAAGAATTATCTGAAGCAATTAAGTTAGCTACCAAATATGACTGCCCCATTATTCCGAGAGGAGGTGGCATGTCTTACTCGCAAGGATATGTTCCTCTCATTAAGAATAGCATCATTGTAGACTTTTGTCGGATGAATGAAATTCTCGAAATTAACGAAGAAGATATGTTCGTAACGGTTGAAAGTGGATGCACATGGCAAAAATTATATGAAGGATTAAAAACTACTAATTTGCGAACCCCTTTTTGGGGAACACTTTCAGGAATATCGGCAACTATAGGAGGTACATTGTCTCAAAATGGGATATTTTGGGGCTCGACTAAATTTGGCTCTGCTGTGGATTCAGTTATTGGTTTAGAGGTTATTTTAGGTGATGGGAATATTGTTTCTACAGGCTCCAATGCACAAAGAAATGCGATGCCATTTTTTCGCCATTATGGACCTGACCTTACTGGATTATTTACTTGTGATAATGGTGCGTTGGGGTTCAAAACATCAGCCACATTAAAACTCATACCTAAAAGAGAATACCGTGAATATGCTTCTTTTAAATTTAATGATTTTGACTCTCTTTTCAAGGCAATGAGCAAAATTTCAAAAAATGAGCTCGTAGATGTATGTGTCGGCTTTGATCCATATTTGCAGAATATACGAATGCAAAGAGAGAGTCTCAGTAGTGATTTAAAGAACTTAGCTGGTGTTATAAAAGGCAATAAGAATCGAGTTAGTGCAATGAAAGATACTGTAAAAATTGCTTTATCAGGGCGACGTTATATGGACAATGTTGAATATTCAGTGCATCTAATTCTAGAGGAGAAAACGCAAGAATCAGCCACAACTTCGATCGTTGAAGTAAAGAGGATATGTAATCATGCTGGAGGTTCTGAGATTGAATCGAGCATTCCCAAAATACTCCGTGCAAATCCATTTACACCATTAAATAATATCATCGGACCAAGAGGTGAACGATGGATGCCAATTCATGTGATCATTCCTCATTCAAAAGCTAATCAAGCAATGAGAGAAATACAACAATTGCTGGCCAAACATCAGGATAAATTAGATAAAAATAAAATTGGTGTTGGTTTTCTTTATACTGTGATTTCGAATAATGGTTTTGTAATCGAACCGGTATTTTTTACACCTGACTCAATTGATGAAATTCACAAAGAGGTGGTTGAGGATGGTATTTTAAAAAATATTGAATGTTTTGAGGATAATCCAGTAGCCAGAGGGCTAACTAATACACTGAGATACGAGTTATTTGATTTATTTGAGGATATTGGTGGCGTGCATATGCAGATAGGTAAATCTTATAATTTTAGAAAAGGTCTCAATATTGAATCATGGAATGTCATAGAAAATATTAAACATACAGTTGATCCAAATGGATTAATTAATCCAGGTTCCCTCGGGTTAAATTTGGGTGATGATCATAACTAATTTGATTCAATTATTTCAATTAATTCCCCAGAAATACCCCTTATTACTCCACTTTTTTTCTTGTTGTAAGGTATTCCATCACTATTAATCAGTGGATTTAAGTATGGTAAATTTTTATCAATTTCATCAGAATAGAAGCTTACCATTGCTATTCCCGGGGGAAGCTCTCCAGCTACTACTTGTCTGGTTGAAGAATTAGTCGGATATTCATCTATTTCCACTAAAGATGCATCAGAAAGTTGTGCGATAGAGAGAGGAAATTTTGTATCCCTTGGTAAGGAATACTCTTTTGCTAGCGTCCTTATGCGATATGGCATTGGTTCAGATGTATTTATTTTAAATCTTTCTAAATAGAATTCTCTCAATGAGTCTATATCACTTACACCTAATATTATTATAAATACTCGATCAATTTTTATCTCTGCTTCTTTGATCATCAAACCTATTTTTTCTGGTTTTTCTATACTGGTTAAGTAAATTAATTCATTAGATGGTCCTAGTATTTGCATAGCTTTGATGCTTTTTTCGTCATTGATATAAACTGGATCACCGACTACTTTGAAATTGTTACTTTGTTTGAATCTGATGAAAAGTTCATCTAGATTTTTCACGAGTATCTCAATTGCATTCCACCCAAGTGTTCTCAATGAGTTGAATTGACTATCAAAAAATTTTGCTTGAATGAACCTAATGTAAACAGCCGCATTATTTTTTGGCCCCATTATAAGGAATGATCTACCTGCCACATTTTCAGCATCCCAGCTCTTGGCAAGTTTATGAGAAATTATACCTTCTTCGATGACAACATAGGCCAGCTCTTCTTTATAGGCTAACTTCATTAGATCTAGATTTTCCACCATGACGGTGACAATGGCGATATCATTTAACATTTTTTAAGAATTAAGATTTTTTTTGGCAAGAGTATCAATGACTTTTTTCTGTGTTTCAGAGAAATGTTTTCGTTCTGGAATAAAAAAATCACCTGTCTTTTTGTCTAATAAAGTATTGGCAGGATAAATAGATTTTAAGTTGTAGGTTTCACTAAACAGTTCTAAGCGCTGTCTTGAGAGAATATTACTCATGCCAGGTCTATTTCTATAGCGTCTTAGTGCTAATAAATCTATCTCTGCATTACTCACCATTGTTTCTCCGATGCAACTAGATGCTATGACATTCCCACGAAAATCAATAATCTTGGACATACCATCCACAGAATTCATTGGAATTGGTGAGTTTTTAATACCACCGCTATTACAAGAAATTACATAAGTAATATTCTCTATGGCCCTTGCTCGTTTGGAAATATCTTTTGGGGTTGAATCATTACTAGCTACTTCACTACTTGAATGAAGTATAATTTCTGCTCCACGGAGTGTATGGGCACGGCAAATTTCTGGATAAAGAATCTCTTCAGAGGCACAACATGCTAATTTTCCAATTTCGGTATTAGCAACTGGAAACACGGCTTCATAACCATAGGCTTCGAGATACCTATCCCAAACATCATGGGGTGTTGGCGCATAAAGAGATATCAATCTCCTGTAGCGTAATATTAGATCTCCACTTGAACTGATTATAAAGCTTGTTTGAAAATATAGACCTGGAAATTTCGAATCTCTCTCATAGGCATTACCTGACAGAAATATATTATTTTCTTGAGCAATACGTGAGAGTGCATTATATTCTGGACCATCAA
>Ga0257114_1000089_pt1 | contig 70711 bp, 86 predicted proteins | sample SI112_10mmetaG_FD_190149 | JGI IMG/M metagenome (GOLD analysis project Ga0257114, IMG submission 190149) | Marine microbial communities from Saanich Inlet, British Columbia, Canada - SI112_10m | ecosystem: Environmental > Aquatic > Marine > Inlet | place: Canada: British Columbia | collected...
AAGACATCAATAACTGAGTACAATGGAAAAGTTGTTGATTCTAAGTTTTTGGCAATAATCAATCCCGCAATGATAAAGTTCAGACCAGAAGCAAAGAAGTCGTTCGAGGAAGCCGTCGAGAGCATAACGGGATATGTTAGCGGAGAACTCAAACAACTTACGATACCGAAAGACAAATGTTACGGTATACAAGACACAGAAGAATTAAATGCGTGGCTGCAGAAAGCGTTAGACCACCAAGGGGATTTCATAGCCCTTGACTCTGAGACATCAGCATTGTACTGCCGTGACGGCTACATGCTTGGTTTCTCTATGTCCTATGAGAACGAGCATGGTATTTATGCAGATTGTGATTGTATGGATGAAGAATCCGAACGACTCATGCAAGAAATATTTACTAAAAAACGAGTTGTATTTCATAACGCTAAGTTTGATTTACAATGGTTTGAGTATCATTTCAACTTTGAGTTTCCACATTTTGAAGATACTATGCTCATGCATTATATGTTTGATGAAAGACCTGGAACACATGGTCTTAAAACACTAGCAATTAAACACACTCCATATGGAGACTACGAAGCAGAACTTTCTAATTGGATAGCAGACTTCAAGAAAAGAACAGGTATACTCAAAGATTCATTTGATTATAGTATGGTTCCATTTGAAGTTATGCGTAACTATGCTGCAATGGATGCGATAGTTACTTTTATGTTATTTGAAAAGTTTGAAAAAGCACTAAAGACTAATGACAAACTGTACGGAGTATATAAACATATTCTAGTAGAAGGTTGTAGATTCTTGAAGTGTATAGAAAGCAACGGAGTTCCTTTTGATGCTGTGCGTTTAGAGTTTGGTTCTAAAAGAATGGGTGAAGACATAGATAGAGCAGTAAAAGCTTTATATGAGTTCCCCGAGATTAAACAGTTTATAAAAGATAAAGGAGAATTTAATCCTAACTCAACATTACAACTAAGATCTTTGTTGTTTGATTATCTTGGACTTAAATCTACTAAAAGAACCGCAACGGGTGCGCTGTCAACTGATGCCGAAGTACTTGGCAACTTATCAGAAGAGCATGACGTACCTAAACATATACTAGAAGTCAGACAGAAAGTTAAAATCAAAACTACATATCTTGATAAAATTATACCAAACCTTGATAGAGATGGTAGACTTCGCACAGGATTCAACCTTCACGGTACAACTAGTGGTAGATTGAGTAGTAGTGGTAAACTGAATATGCAACAGCTTCCAAGAGACAACCCGACAGTAAAAGGTTGTATCAAAGCAAAAGCTGGACATAAAATAGTTGCAATGGATTTAACAACAGCAGAAGTATACTGTGCGGCTGTACTTGCAAATGATGTCGGACTTATGAATGTATTTAAGTCTGGCGGTAATTTTCATAGTACGATTGCGAAACAAGTATTCAGACTGCCAGGGGATGTTGACGACATAGCAACAAACTTTGGTGCGCAAAGACAACAAGCAAAAGCTGTTACCTTTGGTATCATGTACGGAGCAGGACCGAAAAAGATTAGTGAACAAGTAACAAAAGATAGTGGAGAGTATTTCAGTATGCAAGACGCAGCGAATACTATCAAAGACTATTTTGAGGCTTTCCCTAAACTTCGTGAATGGTTAGACAATCAAAAACAATTTATTCAAGCGAATGGATTTGTATATAGTAGGTTTGGCAGAAAGAGAAGATTACCTGATGTGTTTTCACAAGATAAGGGAATCGCCTCACATGAAGTACGTAGTGGAATTAACTTCTTAGTACAATCAGTTGCATCTGATATTAACCTTATGGGCGGTATAGATATGCAAAGATATATAGAAAAGACAGGTATGAAAGCGAAGATATTTGCACTTGTTCACGATTCCGTACTAGCAGAAGTACCTGAAGATGAGATAGAACATTACTCAGAAAAACTTCAAGAGTTTATACAAAAAGATAGAGGATTATCAATCCCAGGCGCTCCAGTTGGATGTGACTTTGATGTTGCAGATGACTATTCATTAGGAAAGTTTGAGAAATTGTATGCAAATTAATTTTGAACCAGACTGTGATTATATACTAGAAAAATCTTGTAACTTTTATGAGAGAACACCCTATACAAATGTCAATGTTGGTTATAGTTATGTAGACTATATAGACTCTAGTATAAGAGGATTTTTGGGAATAGACGTACAACAAATCATAGCAGAGAAAAGGGGTGAAAAAACATTAACACTAGGCACTACTCATCAAATGGGACTAGGAGAATTAGTAGCTTCACGAATAGAATGGAGATGGGAATACTCAGGCGCTCGTTATTATCCAGTAGGTGCAAAGACTTGCATAGAGTGGGATTTACGAAAGAATAAAGGCAATATAATAAACTTAGAATTAGGTAAACCAATTAGAACTGTAGAACCTGAACATGTATTTTTTTGTGCTTACGGAAAAAATTCCTATGACCAAGTAACAAAGTTTTGGGAAAAAACATGGCTGCAGAGAAGAACTGAAAATGATTAAATATCCAGTTTATGTAATACATGAAGAACCTGAAGAACAGGATAATCTATTGTGGCTTAACGACCAAGTTATTGATGATAGAAATATGCTAGGAGAAACACTAGGTATAAGAAGATTGCAGACTCCAATGAAGAGTATATATCCTCTTAAGTACCAATGTGATGATGAAGTAGCAATGTTAAAACACAGAGGAAAACATTTTGTAGATTCTAACGGATGTTACTTCTATAATGAAAAGCTTGATACAGCACCTTTAAAGTATCACAAGATTAAAAAAATTATTAAAAAAGACGTGGCAACAGTAGTATGGATTAAGGATGTTCCTTTTCCTTTTGCTATTGCTAGACCACCAAGAGTAGAACAAACATGGGCAGGTATTCTATACAAAAAAGGATTACCTTATGCTATATGGGAGTTTGCTGAAGAAAGGAAAAAAGATACATGGCGCAAGATTTAGACAAAATGGTAAAAGCACTGGAAGAAGGAATAGTACTAGTACAGTATGAAGACCTAAGAACAGGAGAAACAAAAGAAAGAGAGATGACTTTAGTACCTGAAAATACTAGAGGTATGGATGCACGTGCATTAAATGACGGAGACAAACTAGGTGGTAGAATACTTATGTTTGATGTTGAATTTTGCAAATGGGCAGACATAAGAGAAGATACAATTATAGACTGGAGAAAGTATTAATGTGCGGTTTTGTTGTAACAACTGAAAACAATTTAGCTGATAAATACATTGACGCACAGAGATTTAGAGGTCCCGATGCTCGTGGTGAAACTATAAGGTATATGCACGATTTAACTTTTGCGCATGTACTATTAGACATATCAGGAGAAAATGAGGTACAACCTTATATAACTAAGAAGGGCAACATAATGGTATTCAATGGAGAAATGTATGACTCTAATATACCCAACGATACTAAATTCCTAGCTGAAGGCTACGAGAAGTATGGTTTCAAGTTTATAGAGTTCGGAAATTGGCATGGTTCTTTTTGTTTTATGGACTACAAGACAGGCATATGTGACATTGTTAGAGACCATTTTGGGGCAAAACCTTTATGGATAAAAAGCGACAATGGAGGAATATCAGTAAGTACAAGTCTTGCTAGTTTTGTTGGTGCAGAACCTGAAGAACTTAATAAAAAGTTTTTATCTAATCCTATTTGGTCAGGTTCAGACTCACCTTTCAAGGGTATAAGAAAAGTAGAACCAGGGCAGCTTTATCATTATGACACAAAGAAATGTGTATTAAAAAGAGGTGATAATTTATGGTCAGGATATAGAGTAAAAAATAATCCCTTTGTAGAGGAACAGTTTAAACATGAACTTGTAAAGGGAATACGAAAAGTAGCAAAAAATAAACAAAAAACAGCTATATTTTTAAGTGGAGGACTAGACAGTACCTGTGCTTTGGGTGTAGTTAAAGATATGGGGCTAGACTTAACCGCATATATTTGTGCATATTCAGAGGAAAAAGGAGTAGAGTTTAGACAAGATATATTTGCCAATGAAGCCGCTCTTGCAATAAAGACTTGTAAAGAGTGGAATGTTCCTTACAAAGTAGTAACTCTAACTAGAAAACAAAGAGATGAGTACGGCAGAGCATGGATGGAGAAAAATAATTATCTATGGAATGATAATAATAGAAGAGCTCCTAGATATGCACTTGCAAAAGCAGCATCTGAAGATGGATGTAAAGTTGTACTGACAGGGGATAGTGCAGACGAGTTTTTTAGTGGGTATCAACATCACTCCAAAAGATTTACAAAAGGGTACAATGCTAAATGGATGAAAGGCTTTTGTGAGAATCAGTCTTGGGTTCGTAAAGAAATATTTAAAGGAGATAAAGACGGATTCAATTCTACTTTATTTATGGACTTAATGATAACAAGTGAAAATAATGTTTTAGCCGCTGACCAGACTTGCGGGTTATTTGGTATGGAAAGTAGACCTGTATTTTTGACTCAAGAATTTGCTAGATATGTGTATGAATTTGAGGGAAAAACTAAAATGAAACTACATAAAGACTACGCTACAGGCACTTATAAGTACTTACTAAGAGTAATAATGAAAGATTATATACCTAAACATATACAAGATAGAAAGAAAAAATGTGGATGGTCTAGTCCTTGGGATAACAACTCTGAGATGAATCAAATACACAATCAAAAAATATGGCGAAAATGGACAAAACAATAGGATTTACTTGTGGAGCATTTGATTTGCTACATGCAGGGCATATAGTAATGCTCAAAGAAGCAAAGGATAACTGTACTCATTTAATAGTAGGACTACAAACAGACCCCAGTATTGATAGACAAGAGAAGAATCAACCTGTACAATCAGTGTTTGAAAGATATATACAGCTAAGAGCAGTAAAGTATATTGACGAGATTATACCCTATGATACAGAACAAAGTCTTTTAGATTTACTAGAAGCAACACCAATACACCTTCGATTTGTTGGAGAAGATTGGACAGACAAACATTTTACAGGAAAAGGATTACATGAGATTTTTTACACTAGTAGAGCTCATTCTTTTTCTAGTACGAGTTTGAGGAACAAGATAAATGAAAGCAGTTCTAAGTAACAGAATATATATGAGTGTAACTAAAGAGTTACATAATTCTATCGAAAAAGAGTTGACTTATACTATTGCTCCACGTATACCTTCTGACCCTCCTTTAGTTTTTAAAACAATTCGTTTTATAAAAGAAGGTTTGATTTCTATACCTATGGGAAGAATAGATTTAATACCAGATGATTACGAAATAATCGATAAGAGAGTTACCTCGCCTATAGAACATGCAAAATTTAAGTTTGATTTACGACCAAGCCAAAAGAGGGTTTATGATGAGATTGAAGACAACGCAATAGTTAACGCTTGGGTAAGTTGGGGAAAGACATTTACAGGTTTAGCTATCGCAGCGAAGCTTGGTCAGAAAACATTAGTTGTTACTCATACTACTAACTTGCGTAATCAGTGGGAAAAAGAAGTAGAAAAATGCTTTGGAATTAAACCAGGCAGAATAGGTAGTGGAGACTTTAATATTGACGCTCCTATAGTTATTGGGAATATTCAGAGTTTATACCGAAAAATGGACGACATAAAACAAGAATTCGGAACACTGATTTTAGATGAAATGCATCATGTTAGTAGTCCTACTTTTACTAGAATTATAGATGAAATGCCTTCTAGATATAAGGTAGGGTTGACAGGAACATTAGAGAGAAAAGATGGAAGGCATGTAGTTTTTAGAGACTACTTTGGACATAATGTTTTTAAACCGCCTAAAGAAAATTATCTTATTCCCTGTATACATATAATCAAATCAGATATTAGATTTCTAGATGGTTCATTTACACCATGGGCAGAAAGAATCAATGACTTAGCATACAAAGAAGAGTATGTACATAGTGTTGCAATGATAGCCTCTAAGTATGCAGCTTTAGGGCATAACGTATTGGTTGTTTCTGATAGAGTAATGTTTCTAAAAGCATGTGCTAGATTAGTAGGGGATAATGCAGTATCAATTACAGGAGATATGGATTTCAAAGAAAGAGAAGATACAATGGAATTAATAAAACAAGAAGGAAAGAATATATTATTCGGTACACAGTCTATTTTCTCCGAAGGCATATCACTAAATGAATTAAGTTGTTTAGTACTAGGTACACCAGTAAATAATGAACCTTTACTCACACAGTTAGTAGGTAGAGTTATACGAAAAGTAGAAGGCAAACCACAGCCTATTATTGTGGATATACATTTAAAAGGCAAAACAGCAACTCGTCAAGCAAACGCTAGAATGGGTTACTATTTAAAACAAGATTACGAGGTAAAAATACTATGAAGGAAATACAATTAAATATAGAAAAAATGAGAAGGTCAAAGATATTTCTGGCAACTCCTATGTATGGCGGAATGTGTCATGGCATGTATACAAGAAGTTTAGCACAGACTATTGGTACTGCTGCAAAACACGGATTACAGTTACAATTATACTATTTATTTAATGAAAGTCTCATAACAAGGGCTAGAAACTATGCAGTAGCAAACTTTTTAAAGTCAGACTCTGAGTACTTATTATTTATTGATAGTGATATATCATGGGAAGACCAGGATTTATTATATATGTTTCATTTAATGGTAGAACAGCCTGAGAAATATAGAATACTTACAGCAATGTACCCTAAAAAAGCTATAGCATGGGAGAAAGTATTGCATGCCGCTAAGTCAGGAGCATATGATAACAACCCAGCGGGGTTAGAGCAGGTAGCAGGAGATATGGTATTTAATCCTCTTCCTGGCATATATGAGAATGATGAAGTTCCAGTGTACGAACCAGTACAAATTAAAGAAGCAGGTACAGGTTTTATGATGATTCATAGAAGTGTGTTTGAAGAAATGGAAGCAGTAATGCCAGATAGAAAGTACACTCCTGACCATATAAGAGAAGGTATAAGCTCTGAGCAAATAACTGCTTTCTTCGATTGTGTAATTAATGAGGAAAATAGATATCTAAGTGAAGATTATATGTTTTGTGCTAATGCTAGAACGTTAGGTATTAATATTTATACTCTTCCATTTATAAACTTAACTCATACAGGAAGTTATATCTATAAAGGAAATTTAATAGAAATGGCAAATGCAGGAGTTCATGCTAGTATAGACCATACAACAGCAGAAGAGCTAAGAAGAACTAAAACATCAGGTAATAATAGACCAGAGGAAAATAGTTCTTGACACAAGTCGGAATTTTTGTTATAATATGTTACTATTTAATTGGAATAAGATAATAAAAGTAAGCAAAGGAGATATTGGTAAGATAATACAAATACTTCGTATAATTACTTATAAGATTCAACCAAAAAATTACTATGATAAAACATTTGAGTTTTATCAGCATCGCTTCGGCGGAGAGTCATATCTTCTAAATCCGAAAGATTTACTCGAAGTTGGACGTACATTTAGTGATAGAGAAGTTGCAGAGTATGCAGGTGTCGCATCTTTTCGCAATTATCACAACTATGTAAATACTAAAGACACCACACTAGAATGTCTGCTATCACCGATATCAGACGAAATTATAAAAAATAACAGACTGCTCGATATAAAGGAAGGTCGGATTACCTTTATGTTTGAGGAGACAATGGAGAAATAATTATGGCTATAGGCTTTAATACAACAAAGGGCTCTGCCCAAAAAAATAAAATAGAAACATATAACTACGCAGGTAAAGAAGACCATCATGTAAGACTGGTGGGTGACCTATTACCTAGATATGTGTATTGGATTAAAGGGGAAAACGGTAAAAACATTCCTATGGAGTGTCTATCTTTTGATAGAAATGCGGAAACCTTTAACAATGTAGAACATGACCATGTTCGAGACTTTTACCCTGATTTAAAATGTGGATGGAGTTATGCCGTTCAGTGCATCGACTACGCCGATAAATCTATAAAAGTTCTTAATTTAAAAAGAAAGTTATTCGACCAAGTTATAGTAGCTATGGAAGAGTTGGGAGACCCAACCGATCCAGTTACTGGTTATGACATTCATTTCAAAAGAAAGAAAACTGGTCCACAGGTGTTCAACGTAGAATATCAACTAGCAGTTTTAAAATGTAAGCCGAGAGAATTGGAAGACTGGGAAAAAGAATTGACTTCAGGACTTAAGTCTATGGATGAAATTCTTGTAAGACCTACTGCAGATGCGCAGTTAGAATTACTTAGAAGAGTCACTAATCAAGAAGGCGGGGAAGTATCAGAAGATATATCTAGCGAGTTTGACGTTTCATGATTTTATATACAGCAGACTGGCATATTAAACTTGGACAGAAGAATGTACCTGTAGCGTGGGCTTGCTCTCGCTATGAGTTATTCTTTCAACAAGTACAGGAAGCTGTAGATAATCATGACGTAACTCTTCATATCATTGGTGGGGACTTGTTTGACCGAGTCCCTTCCATGGATGAGATTACTCTGTACTTTGACTTTGTAAAAAGACAAACAGTAGAGACAATTATCTATGATGGCAACCACGAAGCCACTAGAAAGAATCAGACTTTCTTTGATAACTTAAAGAGAGTAACCAATCAACTTAACCCACTAGTAAGTGTGGTTACAGAAACATACTATAAAGACGACTGGTGTATACTGCCTTACGCAGATTTACACAGAAAAAATAGTATAGAAAATATAGATGCAGATTATCTATTTACCCATGTGCGTGGAGAAATACCGCCACATGTTATGCCCGAAGTAGAACTAGAAAGATTTGATAAGTTCAAGACGGTTTTTGCAGGAGACTTACATGCTCACGAGAATACTCAACGAAACATTGTATACCCTGGAAGCCCTATGACTACATCATTTCATAGAAATATAGTTAAGACTGGATATCTAATTATAGACGACAATTGGGACTGGACATGGCATGAATTTAACTTGCCCCAGTTACTAAGAAAGACTATTGAAGACCCAGCGGGTATGCAACAAACAGACTTCCATCACACTATTTACGAAGTTACAGGAGATATACAGGATTTGGCCAAAGTCAAAAACTCAGAACTTCTTGATAAGAAAGTAGTAAATAGACAAGTTGATGCACGACTAGATTTAACTGGAGACTTATCTATGTCGGACGAATTAATTAAGTATTTGCAAGAGATATTGTCTCTTGACGATGAAAAAGTAAAAAACATTATAGGAGTATTCAATGATTATTCTTCAGAAGTTGAAGTGGGATAATTGTTTCTCATATGGCGAAGGCAACGAGTTAGACCTTTCCAGAGATACACTTACACAACTAGTCGGAACAAACGGCGTAGGTAAATCTTCCATACCTTTGATATTGGAAGAAGTATTATTTAACAAGAACAGCAAGAATGTTAAAAAGGCAGATATAGCAAACAGATATGTTAACCAGGGTTATGATATTAGTCTCGACTTTACTGTCGACGATAGCTTATATAGTATTGATGTTAGTAGGCGTACTAACCTCAAATGTAAGTTAACAAAAGATGGCGAGGATATAAGTTCTCATACAGCATCAAACACTTACAAAACACTCGGGGAAATACTGGGTATTGATTTTAAGACGTTTTCGCAATTAGTGTACCAAAACACAAACGCTTCATTACAATTCTTAACAGCAACAGATACGAACCGTAAAAAGTTCTTAATTGACTTGCTAAAGTTAGATGACTATGTAGCGTACTTTGATACATTTAAAGAGGCCGTACGTGTTGCTTCAAGTACAATTACTAGTGAGAATGCAAAAATTGCAACAATTGAGAAATGGTTAAAAGATAATATTCTCGAAGATAGTTCCATACTTGATAAAATAATTTTACCAAAAATGTCAGAAGAAGACGAACAATCTTTACGTTCTTTACAAGTAGACTTTGAAAATATCTCGGAAAAGAATAAAAAAATAAATCTGAATGAAAATCTCAAAGAACGCTTAAAAACTATAGACCTTGACAAAGCAAAAAATAACTTACAAAGGTTTCCAAAAGAACAGCCTTATATAGAGGAGTTAGGACAAGTACAAACACTTAAAGTAGAGTCTATAAATGAGGAGAGTATGGTAGCTAAATATAAAGAACTAGCTACACAAACAGACGCTGAGTGTCCTACCTGTAGTCAGCAGATAGACAAAGAGTTTGTAACAAGTCAATTAGACAAACACAGTACTAAATTGATTAGTATAACGGAAAAGTTGATAGATCAGCAGGCCAAGACAGATAGAATAGGAAAAGAGAATGAGATTAATAAACAAGCAAGGAAAGATATTAAGCAGTGGGAGGACCTCTACAGGTCTATCGACTATTCGCTCCCAGAACAAGCAATTAATGGCGAAGAAATCGAGCAACAGATTACGGAACTTCGTGCAAAAATTACCACTGTTAGGTCGTCTCTTCAAGAGGTCATAGATGAGAATACTAGAAGAGAAAGACATAATACGAGAATTGGAATCATTCAAGAGCAAACAGACCAATTTGAGACAGACCTTAGCGAGTCTCAGTCTAGACTTGAGAGTGCAGAAAGCAAATTGGCGATACTTGAAACACTTAAAAAAGCTTTCTCAACAAACGGACTCCTGGCATACAAAATAGAGTCTTTAGTAAAAGAGTTAGAAATTCTTACAAACGAATATCTAGCAGAGTTTAGCGATGGCAGATTCGCCATCAATTTTGTAGTGGAGAACGATAAATTAAATGTGGAAGTCTCAGATAATGGCAATATTATTGACATTCTTGCTCTTTCTAGCGGCGAGTTAGCTAGAGTAAATATTGCAACATTAGTATCAATTAGAAAGTTAATGACTTCAATTAGTAGAAGTCAAATCAATGTTCTTTTCCTTGACGAAGTAAATCAAGCTTTAGATGAAGTTGGAAAAGAAAAAGTAGTGGAAGTATTATTAAAAGAAGAAAATCTAAATACTTATATGGTGTCACATGGTTGGACTCACCCATTACTAGAGAAAATAGAAATTACAAAAGAGGATAATATTAGTTATCTTGAATAGCAACACAAAAGTATATCTTGACACGAAACTTATTTTCTGTTATAATATATATCTTATGGAGAAAAAATGAAAGTAGAAATTTATAGTATACCAAATTGTACTTATTGCAAGAAGGCTAAGTTTTTAGCTGACCATGTAGATGAAGTAACAGAGGTGTCATATAAAATGATTGGCGTAGATTTTTCTGCGTCTGACGTTAGGGAAAAGTTTCCCGAAGCAAGAACCTTCCCACAAATACTAGTAGACGATAAACATATCGGTGGCTATGTAGAGTTGGAGAAGTTAATTGGTTAATAGCAGACAAAAAGGAAATAACGCAGAACTTAAAGTAGCAGATATGCTACACAGAATAACAGGAGAGTCTTTTGTACAAACTCCTGGATCGGGTAGTGGTAAAATAAAGGGAGACTTGATGGTGCCACACAAAGATAATTTATTCACAATTGAGGTTAAATTCTATAGAGATATGGCATTTAATCACAAAATATTTACTCAAAAAAGTAATACCTTCGTGGGTTGGTGGGAAAAACTAGTAGTACAGGCCGAGCAAATGCAGCAAGAACCTTTACTTATATTTAAAGAAAACCACTCACGATGGTACGTGGCAACGACAAGAAAGCCATGTTACAAAAAACATATGTATATTAGTTGGCTGGGGTGCTATGTTACCTTTGCCGAACAATTTTTAGAAACACAAAACCTGGAATTTACAAATGGCGATACAATTTATGAACCATGGAAAAGCGACCCCGAACGGGAACTTACTGATTGTTGATGGACTCAATCTAGCTTTTCGATGGAAACACCAAGGCACTACAGACTTCGAGCATGAATATGTAAGAACTGTACAGTCCCTTGCAAAGTCCTATAACTGTGGAGAGATAGTCGTCTTAGGCGATGGCGGTAGTAATTATCGTAAAGAAATCTATCCAGAGTACAAAGCAAATCGTAAAGAACGATATGCAGAACAAACTCCTGCTGAAGCAAAAGAATTTGAAATGTTCTTAGCAGAGTTTTCAACTACACTTAAAACTTTATCTCGTAAGGGTTATCTTACACTAAAGTATTCAGGCGTAGAGGCTGATGATATAGCCGCACTTATCACACAGAATCGAGAGCAATTAGGTCTCGATGAGATATGGATGGTGTCATCAGATAGAGACTGGGATTTACTAGTCGATGGTAACGTAAGTAGATTTTCTACAGTTACTAGAAAAGAAACAACACTCCTAAACTGGGACGAGCATTATGACTTTGACCCTGAGTACTTTTTAACATACAAGTGCTTAACTGGAGATAAAGGAGATAACGTTCCTGGTGTTGATGGAATCGGGCCTAAGAGAGCCACACAGATTATTCAACAGTATGGAGATATCTTTGATATTATGGCGAGTTTGCCAATGGAAGGAAAATACAAATTCATTCAGAACTTAAATGAGTTCGGAAGTGAAGGGTTAGAAGTTGGTATTAAACTCATGGACTTAACTTATGACTTAGACGGAGCAGTCTTAGGTCATGCACAAGAAATTATAGGATTAGTAGAAGATTATGTCAGTAAAAATTGATTTTAGTAAAGATAGTCTTTTAGATACGTTTGCATTAGCAACTCTAAAAGATAGATATATGGTAGGTGATGAAACGTCACCTCAAGAAGCTTTTGCTCGTGCTGCAATGGCTTTTGCAGATGATGACGACCACGCACAAAGGTTATATGATTATGTAAGTAATTTATGGTTTATGTTCGCTACTCCTGTACTTTCTAATGGGGGTACTCGTAGAGGCTTACCTATAAGTTGTTTCTTGAATTATGTAGATGACAGTAGAGAAGGAATAACAGACCATTTTGTAGAAAATGCGTTCTTGAGTTCCTTTGGCGGAGGTATAGGTGGCACGTGGAGTGATGTAAGATCTATGGGAAGTAAGACTTCTAAAGGTTCTGAAAGCACAGGTGTTATACCTTTCGTAAAGGTTGTAGATGCAGAGATGTTGGCGTTTAGCCAAGGAGTAACTAGACGGGGTAGTTACGCAGGGTATCTACATATTTCCCACCCCGAAATAGAGGAGTTCTTAGATGTTAGAAAACCTACTGGCGGTGACACGAACCGTAAGTGCCTTAACCTTCACCACGGGATCGTCATATCTGATGCTTTCATGGAGCTCATACACTCAGCTTCAAAGTATCCTGATTTCGATGATAGTTGGGATTTGGTTGACCCACACTCTAATGAAGTAAAGAAAACTGTTTCAGCAAGAGCTTTATGGGTAAAGATACTACAGAATAGAATTGAAACAGGAGAACCTTATGTAATGTATGAAGATGCAGTTCAAAATGGATTACCTGAGTTTCAAAAGAAAAAGGGATTAAAAGTTCATCACTCTAATTTATGTAGTGAGATTACTCTTGCTACTGACGAAGAGAGAACAGCAGTATGTTGTCTTTCTAGTGTAAATCTAGAGTATTATGATGAGTGGAAAAATCATCCTTCATTCATACCTGACTTAGTTAGAATGTTAGATAATGTATTAACGTACTTTATTGACAATGCACCTAGTCAGCTTGATAAAGCTAAGTTCAGTGCTTACAGGGAGAGAAGTATTGGGCTTGGTGCTATGGGTTTCCATGCGTATTTACAACAGAACGGTGTTCCATTTGAAAGTGCTATGGCAGGTAGTATTAATTTAGAAATGTTTGCTTACATAAAAACTTTTGCAGATGAAACCACTAGAAAATTAGCAACAGAGAGAGGAGCTTGTCCAGATGATGATTCTTGCACAGTAAGAAATGCTCATCTATTAGCTATAGCTCCTAATGCAAGTTCTAGTATTATATGTGGAAACACGAGTCCAAGTATTGAGCCGTTTAGAGCCAATGCTTATACTCAAAAAACAAAAACAGGAAGTAACTTAGTAAAAAATAAATACTTAGACAAAATTATAAAAGAAAAAGTTACTCCTGCAATGTACGACGAAGTTTGGTCTAGCATTATTGCTAACAAAGGAAGTTGTCAACATCTAGATATACTAGATGACTGGGAAAGAGATGTATTTAAAACTGCGGTTGAAATTAATCAATCTTGGATTATAGAACATGCTTCTGTAAGACAAGAGTTTATATGTCAATCACAAAGTGTAAATTTATTTTTCCCGCCTGATGTTAACAAAGGAGAGTTACATAACGTTCATATGTTAGCATGGGCAAAAAATTTAAAAACATTATATTACTTGAGAAGTGAAGCTATCAGTAGAGCTGATAATGTATCTAATCAAGCCAAAAGAGAGATAATTTTTGAACAATCAGATTGTCTAAGTTGCGAGGGATAAATGGCAAACTTACTAGAAGAAAGAGAATATTATAAACCGTTTGATTACGGGTGGGCATTTGAAGCCTACAAAAAACAACAACAAATGCATTGGATGCCTGAAGAAGTAAGTATGGCTGATGATATTAAAGACTATAATCAAAATCTTACACCAGCAAATAGAGCATTGGTAGATAACATATTTAGATTTTTTACACAAGCAGACGTAGATGTTTGCTGTGGATATGCTAAACATTATTTACCAACTTTTAAAGCACCAGAAGTAAGAATGATGTTAGTATCATTTGCTGCTATGGAAGCAGTGCACCAAGATGCATATTCATCTTTATTAGAAACACTTGGCAAGTCCGAGGATATCTATAAAGAGTTTATGGATATACAAGAGATGGTAGAGAAACATGAGTACCTATCTGACTTCAATATGAATGACCCTCATAATATTGCCAAAACTATGGCAGTGTACAGTGGGTTTACAGAAGGAGTACAGTTATTCTCATCATTCGCTATACTATTAAACTATCCTAGACATAATCTAATGAAAGGGATGGGACAGATTGTAACATGGAGTATTCGTGATGAAACATTACATGTCGAGTCTGTGTCAAAACTATTTAGACAGTTCATCTCTGAACATCCAGAGATATGGACAGACAAACTAAAATATGAAATCTATTGTGCTGCTGAAAGAGTAGTAGAATTAGAGGATAAGTTTATTGATATTTGCTTTGATAAAGCAGAAATACCTGACTTAACCGCCAAAGAAGTAAAAGAGTATATTCGTTATATAGCGGATAGAAGATTACTAGGTTTAGGCATGAAAAACATATTTCACAGTACAGCTAATCCTTTACCTTGGATTGATGTACAAGTAAACGCAGTTGAGCATACCAACTTTTTTGAAAACCGTGCTACCGAGTATGCTAAGGCAAGTACACAAGGAAACTGGCAGGATATATTTAAATGAGCAAAGAACAAACCATCAACATTGACGGTATTGACTATCCAATAAATGAGTTAACAGACGAGCAGAAAGCTATTGTTACTTCCATTGGACAAGGAGATATAGAGATAGAAAGATGTAAACATCTTATAGCTATTTGTCAAACAGCTAGACAGGCTTACATTAATGATTTGGGAAACCAATTAAGTGGTGAAGTCGGTGAAGAAGAAGTTTAGATTTTACATATTAACTACTGCATCGGGCAGGTATACGGATTGGGATAATAGAGTTGCTGAAACTGATTGCAACTTCAAAAGTCTTAAAGTTCACTTTGATCCTAGGTGGTCAAACATACAATGCAAAGATGCAGTAGTAGTAGTAAACACACTAAGTTCTAGCTACAATAAAGTAGTAAAGAACTGGTGTATAAGTAAGGGAATAGAATGTCATATAACGGAATGTAACAACACTCCAGGAAAGGGCAAGAACGAATTACTTAAAGTATTTTTAGACTCCAAAGATGACTATATGGTACAAATTGACGGAGACGACATGTTAACCCCTTATGGGGTTGATTTGTATAAGAACCTAGCAAATCAAAAAGCTCCAGATAGTATAATAATATATCATCAATGGTCTCAACAAATTACTAAGTACGGTCAGCGTTTTTTTACACGAATAATGAACAACCAAGACAGACCTGCTAATTACAAAAAAGATTTACAATTTTTCTATAAGTTTGTATCTCTTGCTGCTAAGTACCAAAAAGATTATGGTAGAAAAGTTAAAAGCATGGGCGGTGTAGACAAGGTATGCCACTTATACGCTAAGTATTCAAATGACATGCACGAGCTATGTAGAAAGTATAATGAGAAGTATTTTTCTCATGTTACTAATCAGCATATGGTAGACAACCACTGCAGGCCTGTATGGTACTCTAGAAAAGCAGCTGAGTACAGATTTGATGAAGAGATGAGAATAGGAGAAGATACACGCCTATATCTACAACTAAAAACAGCACACTTTAAAGGTCTGTTAAATGTGGTAAGATTAAAAGAAGTTCCCTGTAGCTATGTCTATAACAATATACATGGAGGTATAGTAGCAGAAGAATCCAATGGTATGACTAATATGGATTGGATGAAAAAATTTATGGATTTACTGGCAGAAGATGTAAAGAACGGAAAAATAGGTGAGTACCCAAATTTACCCGAACTACAAGTCGCAATTCCAGAAGAAGTAAATGATTACTATATCACACAAGAGTTTAATATAGAAGACCTCGACCCATCTAGTGAAGAGTACAAAAATATAAAGATGTGTGATGATACTAGAAAAGAACTAAAACAAAGAATAAATTTATTAGAAGATCAAATGACTAAATTAGGAAGAAAGTTAATACTTGACATAAAACCTAGCGGAGCAACTTATGCATTTATGAAGAATCCTTATTTAAAAAATATATACTTACTGACTCCTATGGAGCATAAAATGGAACACTACTTCCAAAAAAGGATAATACTATGAAAATTTTTATTGGGTATGAATCAGCATACCCTGAAATGTTTGATGTATGCAAAAAAAGCATACTTCGTTACAATTCTAGTCATGAAATCATACCACTCAAAAAATCGGAAATATCCGAATATACTCGTCCTTTTCAGAACGAGAGTACAGAGTTTGCCTTTACTCGTTTTCTAGTACCACAGCTCTGTGACTACGAAGGCGAAGCTTTATTCTGTGATGGAGATTTCTTATGGCTCTGTGACCCTGAAGAAGTTATGGATTATTTTTCCGATGAACATACAGTTCATGTGGTAAAACATCCTAATTTTCTCGTTCAAAGTAAAAAAATGAAAGGCAAGAAAAATCATAGTTACCCTAGAAAGTACTGGTCTAGTCTTATGCTTTTTAATAATCCTAAGTGTACAGAACTTACTTATGATTATATAAACCAAGCCCCAGCGGGTGCATTGCATGAGTTACGATGGGCAGATAGTATAGGGGGAATTCCTGCGCAATATAATGCAATGGTAAATTATTACAAATTCAAGAAACCAAAAGCACTACACTTTACAGATGGTGGGCCTTGGTTAAATATAAACGAATGTTCGGAGATGACAGCAAAATGGGTAGAACTTTACAAGATTTAACAGAAAATAAAAACATAGTACTTGTGGGAAATTCAGTCGAAATTCTACAGTATGATTTGGGAGAATACATAGAGAGTTTTGATACAGTTGTGCGATTTGGAAAAGGAGTGCCTGAAGATAAATTGCAACAACATATAGGAAAACGTACAGACATATGGGTTACGGGCTGGTTACGAATGAACTTTCATCCTGCGTTTAAAGACGCTTATCCTCTGTTTAATCGCTGTCGTATACACCTCGACAAATACCCAGACCATAGAGGTCCGCCTCCTTGGGGACATGATAACGATATGTTTAATGATGAGGAGTTAATGAAAATATTTGAATTGGTGGGAGCAAAGAACGGAGTAGCACCTGGTGGGGGTAGACCGAGTGCAGGTTTTCTTGGTATATTGTTTTTCTTGCAGAAGTGCAAATGTAAGAGTATAACTTTGGTTGGTTTTGATTTCTTTGCTAAGAAGTTACCAATTAAAACAGGAGGAGATTATCCATCAAGTTGGCATATGCCAGTAAATTCAACAAGTAAAAGTCCTCACAATCCTAATGAAGCTAAACTAGTTAAAAAGTGGGAACAAAAAGGTAAACTACATTGGAAAATTCTTTCCGACCTAAATGACGAAATGTTAAAGTTTTCCTAATCTATATCCAACTTCTATTAATTTTCTTGCAGTTTGTTTTTGTCTATTTGTTTTATATGATAAGTTTTCACATACTCGTGCATTCCTAAAGTTAACTGGAATTTTAGGTATAAGTTGAGCATATAACTCCCAAGGAGTTGATAGTTGAGTTCCTGTACTTACTTTAGCATACCCATTTGATAGTGACTTTGTCGGTAGTGCTATACTCCACGATTTTCTTAGCATCACATTATAATTTATATATTCTTTTGACGGTAGTGCATCCCATTGTATTAATAAGTCACTTTTACCATTCATATATCTAGGAAGTACTCCATGTTCTTTTTCGTGTAATTTTGTAAAGAAAAACTGATTTGTTGTAGCTAGTACTCTGCTATCATAGTCATTATAGAATCCTCTTGAATAAAATAATTCATTATCATTTAGATCTTTGAGTAAGTCGTAATTCAACATAAAAAAGTCAGTGTCCCAGTTTGCAGGCATGTCTGCTTTAGCAAAATCTAGTATTCCATAATAAGATGCAAATTGCTTGTGTCCAACAAATACTTTCTTTCTAGATAAGTGAGATAGTTTTGTTTGGAAAAAAGATTCTTTTGGTATTTCATCTGCCCATCCACTCTTTAAAAATATTCTATTGCCACCTGCATAAAGTATTCTTTTGTGTAACCCTTTATCTTTCCAATGTAATCTAAGATGTTGAATAGCTCTAGATGCATAATCTTTTTTCCAATATGCTTCATATATCCTTACATTTGGAATATTGTCAAATATCCAATTAATTGGTAAGTCGGCATAGTGTTCTTCCTCCACATAGAGATGTAGACGATATTCTTCGTCTTTATCAATTAAAGAAGCGATAGTAAAATAACTCCACTCTGGCTTCCATGTATGTACTAATTCAATCATTTTGTATGTTTCCTATAATCCCAAAAATTATTTATATATAAATCTAGTCTTTGTTGTGCATCCTCATCGAATGAAAATATCATTCCTGAGTTCCTTGCTGAGAATATTTTTTCGATTGCTTTGTACCCATTTGTACTTCCACAAGCATGATAAATACTTTCATATGTTAATAAACTTTTTTCTCTTTCTTTTTTTGAGTAGCTTATCATTCTTAAGTTTTTCTTAAGTAAGAGTGCGATAAGTCCCATTTCACTATTAGGCATTGTTGCTACATTAGAACACTTCATAAGTAATTCCATGCCTCCACTTCTTTTATCTAAAACTTTATCTTTTCCGAACTTTCTTTTAAATTTAGCAACCATTAAATCAGTGGTAATTGGATGTGGTTTTATTACATACCCCTCGTCTACACATTGTTTTATTCTACCCCAATGTACACAAGTTGGTTTAGTTAGTAAGTTTGTTCCTGGAGGAAATACAACTTTATCATATTCTTCTTCAGTATATTTTAAATGATATTTATTTCTTAAATTATTTTTAATCTTATCTATTCTAGCAGTATCTATTTCTATATCTGAATCGGCAATTACACGCATCAATTTATCATTTATGAGTACAGAATTTACTCTTAGATATATACCTGCACCCAAAAAATCTGTATATAACCAACTTCTAATAGTTCTTATTTCGTTAGTGTTAAACCACAAATCATAATCAAAATTAATACCTTCTCGTTGTTCGGGTATTAATTCTTTCTTCATTCTAGATAACTCATCTAAATCTTCTTTAGGTCTAGTGCAAGATCCTGACTTGTATATATGAGTACTAAAATCTCCTAACTCCTCTACATTAGAGAGAGGGACTAATTTACCCATTTTTTAAATCTCTAATTTGTTTTTTAAGGTCTACTATATGTACCTCTTGTTCTTTTAATCTTTCTTCAAATTGATGTATTGAGTCAAAAAGAGCTTGTCCTAAGCTTTCTAATTTATCATTAACAAATCTAGGAGTAATATCCTTATCTTGTAATTTCATTGTTTTTCCTTTGGTTAGTTATTATTCTGTCCACTGATTACCATCCCAGTAGGACGCGCTAAACGCATCTGCACTAGATACTTCGGTGTCGAAGATTGTTCCAGCTGCTGATGCAGTAATTCTTTCAAATACTACAGTTGAAGTATCAAAAGTAGTTGTAGTTGTAGGTGTCGTTGTTCTAGTTGTATCTGATAGTCTACTTGTTTCAATCGTAGTGGTAGTAGTTCTACCTGTTGGATACGTTGTAGTTCTAGTTGTATTAAATACTGTTGAAGTTGCAAATACAGTAGTTCTAGTCGTGTCTGTAGTCCTTGAAGTATTGAATGTAGATGTAGTACTTCTACTAGTTTCTGTACCTCTACTTGTTAACGAAGCTCTTGATGTATTAAAGGTAGATACTGTATTCTGTGAAGTAACGGTTCCTCTACTTGTGAGGGATGCTCTAGACGTCTCAAATGTAGAGACTGTATCTCTGACTGTAACTGTACCCCTAGTTGTTTCTGATAATCTAGAAGTATTGAATGTAGATATTGTACTTTTTGAAGTAAGTGTATTTTTACTTGTACCTGTCGTAGTATTAGTATTGAACGTAGTTGTAGTACTTTTACTTGTACCTGTGCTTCTAGTTGTAAGAGTTCCTTGAGTAGTAGCATATGTTGTTGTAGTTGCTCTACTTGTAATAGTTGCTCTTGTTGTATCTGTTGCTCTTGTTGTATTAAATACTGTACTTGTAGCTCTACTAGTTTCTGTTGCTCTTGTTGTATCTGATACTCTGGAAGTATTAAATGTTGTGTCTGTTGCTCTGCTTGTTCCAGTTGTTCTTGTTGTATCTGATAGTCTAGTAGTATTAAATGTTGTGGTTGTACCTCTGTCTGTAACAGTTCCTCTAGCTGTGTTAAATATTGTAGTTGTAGCTCTGCTTGTACCTGTACTTCTTGAGGATAACCTAGAAGTTTGATACGCTGTTTCAAACGTAGTAGTTCTGCTAGTATTAGTAGTTTGTGACGTAGTATAACTGGTTGACTGTGCAGTATTACTTGTTCTACTTGTATTAGTACTTTGTGTAGTAGTATAACTGGTTGACTGTGCAGTATTACTTGTTCTACTTGTATTAGTACTCTGTGTAGTAGTATAACTGGTTGACTGTGCAGTATTACTTGTTCTACTTGTATTAGTACTCTGTGTAGTAGTATAACTAGTTGATTGAGTTGTACCTGTTCCTCTACTTGTATTAGTATTTCGTGTAGTGGTAAATGATGTAGCATCTACATAAGAGGTTGTTATACTTGTATTGGTACTTCTATTTGTAGTAAATGCTGTGGCATCTACATAAGATGTTGTTATACTCGTATTTGTACTTCTTGTTGTAGCAAATGATGTATTATTTGTAAACCCTGTACTTATACTCGTATTGGTATTTCTTGTTGTAGCAAATGATGTATTAGCTGCAAAGGTTGTTGTTATACTTGTGTTGGTACTTCTACTTGTAGCAAATGATGTATTAGCTGCAAAGGTTGTTGTTATACTCGTATTGGTACTTCTTGTTGTAGCAAATGATGTATTATCTACATAACCAGTTAATCTACTTGTATTTGTTGAGTTTGTAAATCCTGTACTATCTACGTATGCTGTTACTCTTGCTGTGTTAGTATTTCTTGTTGTAGCTTGAGAAGTATTATCTGTGTATGTTGATATTCTACTTGTAGCAGTATTTCTTGTTGTAGCTTGAGAGGTATTATCTGTGTATGCTGTTGTTCTCGCAGTGTTTGTATTTCTTGTTGTACCCCTAGTTGTATTATCTGTATACGCAGTTAGTCTACTTGTAGCAGTATTATAAGCTGTACTTCTTGTTGTAGCTGCTAAATCTTCTGTTTGTCTTGTTGTATTATTTGTAAATGATGTACTTCTTGATGTATTAGTTCCAAATGAAGTTGCATTAGTAAAGCCTGTATTATCTGTGTATGCTGTTGTTCTTGCTGTGTTAGTAGCAAATGATGTACTTCTAGAAGTATTTGTACCTCTAGCTGTATTAGTAGCAAATGATGTATTATCTGTGTATGTTGTTGTTCTTGCAGTATTTGTACTATTAGTAAACCCTGTACTTCTTGACGTATTTGTACCTCTTGCTGTGTTAGTAGCAAATGATGTACTATTTGTAAACCCTGTACTGTTTGTAAAACCAGTATTCCAACTTGTGTTTGTGTTTCTAGAAGTATTGTTCTGGAATGCTGTATCAGTATTACTTACTGGGTAAGTAGTAGACTCCGCAACTACCTGTACATAACCACCACTATAACTAAAGTAAGTGTAGGTAAAAGCAGTTGTTGTTGTTCTTGCAGTATTTGTTAAAAAAGATGTAGAGGCAAATGAACCACTTGCTCTTACAGTATTAGTATTTCTCGCAGTATTTGTATTTCTAGCGGTGTTATTTGTAAATCCTGTATTATCTGTGTATGCTGTTGTTCTCGCAGTGTTAGTATTATTTGTAAATCCTGTACTTCTTGATGTATTTGTACCTCTTGTGGTATTGTTCGTAAAGCCTGTATTAGCTGCAAAGGTTGTTACTCTAGAGGTGTTATTTGTAAAGCCAGTACTTCTAGAAGTATTTGTGCCTCTAGCTGTATTAGTGTTTCTACTTGTGTTTGCAGTAAAACCTGTAGCTCTAGCTGTATTAGTAGCAAATGAAGTTGCGTATGATGTATTTGTTCCAAACGATGTATTTCTTGTTGTGCTGTTTGTAAACGTTGATGTTCTTGATGTATTAGTAGCGAAAGCTGTATTGTAAGATGTACTATTTGTAAACCCTGTACTTCTTGATGTATTAGTAGCAAAAGCTGTATTGTAAGATGTACTATTAGTAAACCCTGTACTTCTTGACGTATTAGTAGCAAAAGCTGTATTGTAAGATGTACTATTCGTGAAGCTTGTACTTCTTGATGTATTTGTGTTTCTTACAGTATTAGTATTTACAGCTGCCAATGCAGTGTTTCTACTCGTATTTGTACTTTGAGTAGTAGTATATGATGTATTTACAGCAGCTAACGCAGTGTTTCTACTCGTATTTGTACTTTGAGTAGTATCATATGTAGTATTTACAGCGGCCAGCGCAGTGTTTCTAGAAGTATTTGTACTTTGAGTAGTATTATATGAAGTATTTACAGCAGCTAACGCAGTGTTTCTTACAGTATTAGTACTTTGAGTAGTATCATATGAAGTATTTACAGCGGCCAGCGCAGTATTCCTACTTGTATTAGTATTTTGAGTAGTAGTATAATTAGTATTTACAGCTGCCAATGCAGTGTTTCTACTCGTATTAGTATTTTGAGTAGTATTATAACTTGTACTTACTACGAAAGTAGATACAGTATCATACGTTGTATCTCTTGTAGTAGCAAATGATGTGTTGTCTGCATAAGCAGTAACAGTACCAAATGTTGTTGTTCTCGTTGTGGCAAATGATGTATTGTCTGCATAAGCAGTGACAGTACCGAATGTTGTTGTTCTTGTTGTAGCAAATGAAGTGTTATCTGCATAAGCAGTAACAGTACCAAATGTTGTTGTTCTTGTTGTAGCAAAAGCTGTATTGTTAGTAAACTCACTAAGTCTACTTGTAGATATTACTGTATCAAAGAATGTTGTAAAAGTAGTAGTAGTTTCATACGCAGTTGTTGTAGTTAAATTAGTCTCAAATGTTGTAGTAGTAGTAAAATCAGTTGTAGTCGTAAGTGTTGTATTAAACGTTGTCGTTGTACTAAAGGTAGTGGTTGTATTATACGCTGTAGTTGTACTTAAACTAGTCTCAAATACTGTTGTAGTTTCAAAAGTAGTAGTTGTATTAAATGCTGTAGTTGTGCTTTTACTTGTATTAAATGTTGTTGTTGTGGTAAAAGTAGTAGTTGTATTAAACGCTGTAGTTGTACTAGTATTAGTATCAAATGTTGTAGTTGTGGTAAAAGTAGTAGTTGTATTAAATGCTGTAGTTGTACCCTGTGTAGTATTATACGTTGTAGTAGTATTAAAAGCAGTAACAGTACTAAATACTGTAGTGGTTGCAATTGTTGTGTTAAATGTTGTGGTTGTATTAAACGCAGTGGTAGTAGTAAAATCAGTAGTTGTAGTTGTGTTTGTATTAAACGTTGTTGTTGTATTAAACTGCGTTGTAGTTGTAAAATCTGTAACAGTAGTAATTGTTGTGTTAAACGTTGTGGTTGTATTGAAAGCAGTGGTAGTAGTAAAATCAGTAGTTGTATTTACTGTTGTAGCAAAAACGGTAGTAGTTGCAAATGTAGTTACTAAATTAGTTTCAGTACTTCTAGATGTATTAAACTCTGTTACTCTGCTTGTATTATACCCCGATACTGTAGCTACGTCTGTATCAAAAGCTGTAGTTGTATTGAATGTTGTAACAATGTCATTTGTGTTTGTAGTTCTAACAGTTGCTGTGTTTCTAGCAGTTTCATGAACCGCAGAGAATGGGCCAGCTAAATTACTGTTATCATTTACATATACTTCATTGACCCTTCGTATTGTTCCGCCATCATTGACTGCAAGGAAGGATATCTGACGTAGTGTACCACTGTCATTAACATATATTGCCATATCTTAACTCGAATAAACAAACCATACATGACCGTCACTCGTTCCAGTAGTATTTGTTGGTGCTGTTGTTGTTATTGTAAAAGGCAATCTAGCTTTTGCTATGATTCCTGAACCAATCTTATTTGTCGCTACTGCTCCCTCAAAGTTTCTACTAGCATCAATTACATCAGTACCATCAATTTTTAATCCTGCGTCCTCGATATTAAAGTCTAATTTTTGTCCCATGTTATACCTCTATTGTTGTCCTTATAAATTTAAATGCCATACTATCTGTACTTGCTGGCGTTACTCTTAACCTTATATTACCTGATACTAAGTCTGCATCAAATGCTGCCTGTGCTCCATTTTCAAATATAGATGCGTACTGTGTTAAGTAAACATCTGAGCCATCATGGAATAATAAAATTTCTATTGCTTGAAAATCTGTGTCTGTTGTATTATGTACTTGTACTAAGTACTTAGCAGTTCTAAATGTAGCTGCTGCAAAAGTGTCTAGTGTAAATTGTGCTGTTGCTGAAGAAGTTCCTGTGCCTACATCCATACCAGCTACTTCGTCTATATGAAGTTTTTGTGGTGGATTAGTGTCTTGAATACCTACATTACCTGTTGTTGTTACTGCTGAAGGACTTATATTACCAAATGTAACACTCCCTGTCATTGTTTTACCAGATAATGCTGCACTTGATAATTGTGTAGTAGTTACAGAGTTATTTGCAATCTCACTTGATCCAACAGCGTTTGCTGCTATTTCACTTGAACCTACATTGTTAGCGGCTATTTTAGAACTTGTTATTGCATTGTTTGCTATTTTAGCATTTGTTACATTTAAGTTAGTGATATGAATAGTATCTACACTACTGCTTACTATCTCTGCACTATCTACAGAGTTACCTGCTAGTTCGTTTGAAGTTATTTGATTAGTGCCTATTTGTGTACTAGTAATGGAACCGTCTGCTATTTTAGCTGCTGTTACACAGTTATCAGCTAGTTCTGCTGTTCCTACAACACCGTTTTGAATTATGCCAGCTGTGACCGAGTTAAGTGCTATTTCGCTTGTTCCGACAGCATTACCAGCTATTTTACTAGAGGAAACAGAGTTTACAGCTAAATGTATTCCATCAATACTACCTGATACTAATTCACTTGAATCTACTGAGTTTGCAGCTAGTTCTGACGAACCTACTGCTCCAGTTGCTATTTTAGTAGCACTTATAGAGTTATTCGCTAAATCTGCGTTTACAATAGAGCCATTTACTATTTTTGATGAGTTTACAGAGTTTGCTGCTAATTTGCCTTCTGTTACTTGTCCGTTTCCAATATGTGCTGTATCAATACTGCCATCTACATAATGTTCTGAATCTATAGAATCATCTGCAATTTTTGACCCGTTTACTGCGTCACCTGCTATTTGTAGGGCTGCTACAGCTCCTGTTGCTATCTCACTAGTATTTACTGCATTTGCAGTTATGTGTCTACCTACAATTGCATTCGTTATAATCTTAGTGCTATTTATATTGTTATCTGCAATGTTTGCTGTTAAGATTGTATTCGCTGCTATCTCAGCTGTTGTAATACTTCCTGCTACAATCTTACTTGCATTTACAGTATTGTCTGCTATTGCACTTGCTGTACCTGTTAAGTTACCTGTAACATTTCCTTCTACGTTTGCTACAAGTGTTCCTGTTGCATAGCCTGTGCCTTCTGTGTTTACTACTGTGGTTGGTACAGTTTGTAAATCTTTAAATATTTTCCATTTACCTGAATCTCCAGCATCTCTGAAGAAACCTGTATACTTATCTGTTCCGCCTACATCATACAATCCATAAAAACCTATGTCAACTGTATCTGCTGAACTATTTGTTGTCGCTAGTGCAAGAAGCGGGTCTGCTACATTGATTGTTGTAGAAGATACTGTAGTTGTTGTTCCTGATACAGTTAAGTTTCCAGATAATACAACGTTACCTGAGAAGGTTTGTCCGCCTAGTGCATCTGATTTTAATTCACTTGCACTTACACTATTCGCTGCTATTTTTGTTGCATCTATTGCGTTGTCTTGTATTTTTGCAGTTGCTACTGAATTACCTGCTAATTGTGCAGTGTTAATTAAACCGTCTGTAATAAAGTCAACACTATTAATTGCATTAGCTGCAATATGTCTTGCTACAATAGCATCGCTTACTATTTTTCCTGAAGTAACATTGTTATCAGCTATTTTAGCTGTTGTTACTTGTAATGCTCCAATATGTATAGTATCTATACTACCAGTTACTAATTCTGATGAATCTACTGAATTTGCGGCAAGTTCTGAAGAACCTACTACACCAGCTGCTATATGTGATGCATCGATAACATCTGTACCAATCTTGTTAGCATTTATTGCGTTATTTGCAATGTTTGGGCCAGTAACTGTTAATCCTGCTATTTTAGCACCAGTAACTGCGTCATCTGCTAAGTGTATAGTATCTATACTACCAGTGACTAATTCTGCACTATCTACTGAGTTTGCTGCTATGTGTCTTGCAACTATACTGTCCGTAGCTATTTTTGTTCCGTTTATATTGTTGTCAGCAATGTTTGCTGTTAAAATTGTGTTTGCAGCTATCTTACCACTTGTTATAGCAAGGTCTGCAATGTCTGCTGTCGCGATTGTTCCATTGACTATTTTTGCTGAAGTGACAGAATTATCTCCGAGTTTAGCAGTTGTGACAGCTCCTGCAGCAATCTTTGCAGTAGTAACCTGTAAACCTCCTAGATGTATCGTATCGATCGAGCCAGTAATTAATTCTGCGCTGTCGACACTGTTTGCTCCAAGTTGAGTGCTAGTGATACTCCCATCAGCAATATGATGAGCAGTAACGTTGTTGCCAGCAATTTTTGCAGTTGTAACTGCATTTGCCGAAATATGAATTGTGTCGATACTACCAGTGGCAATTTCGCTTGAATCGATTGAATTTTGTGCTATCTCATTTGAGGTTATTGCATTTCCAGCTATCTTCGCTGTTGTAACTTGTCCTGTTCCTAAATGTATAGTGTCTATACTGCCTGTTACTAATTCACTTGAATCTACTGAGTTTGCAGCTAAGCCTGAAGCTGTTACAGAGTTATCTGCTACTGAAGTTACAGCAGTTGACTGTAGTTCTGCAGCTCCAACAGAGTTTGTTGCTAATTCTGCAGCTGTTACAGAATTTAAAGCTAACTCAGATGCTGTAATAGCATTTGCAGCAATCTTACTTGAAACTACACTATTATTACCTATTGAGTCTTGTTGTACTAAAAATTTACCTATTAACGGCATTTTATGTTTGCTCCAAATACGATAGAACTATGTCTATTGAACTTGTCGTGTTTGATAGACACTTTATAATGTCACCTGCTTCTAAAACGACTTTTGCATCACCACCTATTGGAGCTAGTGTTGAACCCGCAGGTATTTCTACTCCATTTACTATTGAGGCGTGATGATTGGCACTTGCATTAAACAATTGAACAGTTGCTGTAATGTCTGCTCCTGCAACATTGCAAATATATAATCCTATAAGTGTTGTTGTTGTGCTATTTGGACAGGTATACACAGAGGTTAATCCTGTGCCTATATCTACTGCTGTTTCTGTTTTAAATGCTGATGCCATAATATTATCCTAATGCTATTGAGAAAGCTACGAGGTCGTCTGCTGTTAACGCTCCTTCTACATGACTGGCTAGTATTACTACTGTGCCATCTGCTTTCTTTGTATAAATTCTTTGGTCAGCCACATTCATAGCAATTTCATGAGTTTGTAAATCACTTGTCTGTGGCACTGAGTTTGTTGTCTCTGACCTTTTTGGTTTAATAACTTGAGCCATTCTTAGAATGTGCCACCGTCTATGTTATTAGACCATGCTATTGTTCCGTTTGCCCCAACTTGTAGAATTTGTCCTACTGAATTTGTTGAGTCGTATGTTCCTATTGATAAAGAAGCGAATGAACCACCTGTATTAGCACCATATAATAGTACTCCTTCTGGTAATGCGCTTACTCCTTTTAATCTTAAAGTATCTGAAGCTATTTCAATTGTAGTATCATCAACATTTGCGGATATTGTGTTTCCTGATTTTCCAAGACCGTCTCCTGCAGTAACACTACCAGCTCCTGAGAACTGTGTAAATCCTAAACCAGTTGTACCTAGTGTTGCTGAACCTGTTACGTTTGATAGTACAAATCCTGCATCTGCATTTACTGACCCTTCTTCGATGAAAGTAAAACAACCACCTGTCATACGTGCTGATGAATCGTTATCTGTTGCTCTTGTTAGTACAAAAACTGCTGATCCACTACCTACTGTAGTTACTGTATAAATACCATTTTGTGCTGTTGCAGTCTGATTTTTAACAAGTATTCTATCGCCAGTTGTAGGTGATACGCCATCTACAGCTATTGCTCCATTAGAGTCTCCTGTTAAAGTAGCTCCTACACCGTTTGTACCGTTGTTGTAAGCTGCTGCTAAATTAGCTGTTGTTGTTGCTCTTACTGAATCTTTAATATCTAGTGCTTGTTTTACTGCATCTACATATCCTTTATTTGCTGCATCTGTTGTGCTTACAGGAGTTCCTACGTTTAGGATTTTGTTTCCACCTGCGTCTACAGTCTGTGACCCAGCTATTGTTAAGCCTCCATCAAAGTCTGCTGATTCTGTAAATGTTGAAGTACCAGTAACTGTTATAGTGTCTCCACTTGCGTTACCTAAAGTAACGTTTCCATTTAAAGTTGTGTTTCCATCTACGTTTAAATTGGAATCAAAGTCTACATTGCCTTGACCGTTAAGTGTTCCTGCTATAATTGTATTACCAGTTCCACCTACTACAGAGAACTTGTTAGTATTAACTGTTAAATTACCTGTTGCGGCTATTGAAGTATTAGAACTTAAAGAGTTAACAGTAGCAGAACCTGATACATCTAAAGTACCATTTAAATCTACATTTTTACCAAATTGTATCTTTTCACCACCGTTGGTAGTTACTAATTTAATGTAAGATGTTCCGCCTTCATTGATGTCTAACGCTGCTGCGTTATCATCTAAAATTGTTATTGAGTTGGCTTGAGTTGCTAGATTTAGAGTACCGCCATGTTTTAGAATTAAATCTGCCGCAGAATTTATTGTTAAGTTTCCGCTTGTTACTGTTTTTAATTCAAAAGTAGCTGAGGTAGTAGCAATAGTATTATTAGCACCTGTGATTACAGTAGAACCAGTTTTTAACTGATCAATCTTACTGTCTGAGCCTACTAATATAGCTGAACTAGCTGTTAAAGTACCTGCTGAATGGTCAAGCATTGCAACATACAAATCTCCTCCGATTGTTGTTACTGCGTTACCGACTGCCGGTGAGCCTACAAATAGCTTTTGCGAATTAGAAGAATATGCTAATTCACCAGCACCTAATGAGGTAGGAGCAGCGGAGGAGCTACTTCTTTTGATTTTAATGGTTTGTGCCATGATTATTTCCTATCGAGCTATTAAAAGCTCCCTGCGTCTACCGTGTCTGAGTCCGCTGAATTGTTACCTATCATTATAGGGACAAATTCAAAGTTTCCACTTGTTATTTCTCGGTAGATCTTTAACTGATTATCATCAGTGTCATAAAATAAATCTCCTTCAGCTAAGTTTGCAAGGTCTGCTGATGGAGCCGTTGTAGCAACATGAAATTGCTCTGCTAAAAAATTTAGTGCATCTTCGACATTGTTTGTGCCTACAAGAGTACCTGACGGTGAGGAAAGAGTTATCCCCGACGCATCACTGAGTGCTGCGGCTACTGCTGAAGAAATAGTAAGGGTGGTAGTATTAGAGGTGGCAGTTATAGCGCTAGTTTTAGGAGTTATAGTTACTGTTGTTGCCATTATCTTGTTACATTTGGAGTAACTCTTGCTACCCCCTCGATTATTCTTGTAATACTATCTGCTGATGTATTTTGCAATTCTAAATCATAATAGTATTTACCTGCAGCTACGTTACTTGTAACGGCATGCCCCATAGCCATATTTAATTTGCCTTGGGATCCGCTAGTAATAGTACATGTAAATGTTGCTGTAAGAGTGCTTGATGTGGGGGTAGGTCGCAACTGTGCTGTTGCTACGTGATTGCTAGTTAAAACTATTGGACTTCCATCTTCTGCAAGTGCAATTTCAAGGGCGAAATCCGCTCCCTGGTCAATAACTATATCATATTTTCCTGCTGCCATATTGTACTCCTATATGCTAAATTATATCAAAAACTTGAGGTGGTGTCAAGAACTATTTTTGAGGGGTATATGCTTGACCTACGAGTTCGGGAATTTGTCTTTAACTGCTTTCCTAGCTAAATAAAATTGTCCAGTTTTTGCTGTATCGCCAAACTTACCAGAATCAATATCGTGGTATAGTAAGTCTAGTTGTTCTTTTATTAGTGTATAATACAATGCTCTTTTTGATTCTTTATCTGCACCTGATTTTGTTAGATTTATATTCATTCTCCATACCTCTTAATTGTTATCTTTTGAGTTTGATGTTTTTTATACCCTACTTTTAAAAATCTTATGGTATAAGTACCTGGTTCACTAGCTGTTAGTGTTAAAGTTGTATCACTCATAGTACCTGCTAAAACATTATCTATAAATACTTGAGTCCCTGTAGGTAGTCCTGTTACATTTACTACTGAGTCTATATTAGGATTCATAGTACTAAATGTAGGATTAAATATAGATTTTTCTATTACGTCATTACCCTCACTATTTACCCAAAAATTATTACAGTCTAGTGTAGTATCAGTATCTTTTTCAAGATAAGTTAACCCTGTATCTGTTTGTTCTGTTTTTATAGCTTCTGTGATGTCTCCATTAGTACACCAAGCCATCTCTTTATCTGATTTATAAAATACGTGCCATATTGCCATTAGAAACTTCCTCCGCTTCTTGTGTTTTCTTGTTTAAAAATTATATAGGCGTAACATAGTGCTGCGCTATTATTTACTGTTGTGCTACTATTAATGTTATAGTAATCTCTGTTATTATTTTCTAGTTCTATAGTACTGGTACTAGCGGCAGCGCTGAGTCCCCCACTAGAATTCGAGACTGTATCATATTCTTCCTCATCTCCATCTTCGCCATTACTCTCATAGAATTCTTTAGAAATATAGTAAGGGGTATAAACTGCTGAGGGTACTCCACTTGATAGGTCTGAGTATCTATTCCACCTAATTGCATAAGCAGGTATGTAACCTAAATTGTGTGTAATTGTAGCACTGTCTGAAGTATAAGTTATTCCACCAAAAGTAATACTTTGTTGTGCTGCACCACTTCCATCATTAAATGCAGTTAATATTCCTTGACCATAAGAATGTACATTTAAACTAGATGCTGCTCGTGAATCAAAAGCTAAAGGAGAGGTTAGAGAATCATCAGATACATCAACCCCACTTCTAGACACAAATAGTCCAAAGTCTGAAGAACCTCTTTTACCTATTAATACTCTATTTCCCATTAGAATCTCGCAACATTACTAAACTTAGGTATCACTGAAAAACTTAAAGTTTCTGCTTGAGCTGAGTTATTTGTAATATTTACTCCTGAAGTAGTAAAAGAATTTATTGTCCAAGAAGCTCCTGATACTGCAGTACTACTACCAGTACCGGAAGTTGTGTAGGTGGCTCCAAATATAGGAATTATTCCAAAACTCCAGTTAAAGTTTAAAAAAGAAACTGTTGCTGTTGTTCCTGAAGCTATACTACCAGTAGTTCCAGTAGCATTAGCAACTCCAGAACTTACTGAAACTGATTGAGCTTGAAGAAACCCTTTTATATCAGAACTTCCTCCTTTATCTGTGTCCATTATTAATTCGTCGTCTGAACAAGTAAGTACATTTTTACCTGGTCTACTAACCCACATTCCAAATTTATCTGTTCCACCTCTTTGAGAGGTTCCTTTTCCTATTAGTAATCTATTTGCCATAATTATTATCCAAAGTATGTATTGTTCATATATCCAAATGCACAAGGTATTCTTAATACAAAATAGTTTACATTTATTGCATTTTCATTTATACTACTAATTCCGTCATACCCTCTTCCATCTGTAGGAAGTCCTCCTTCTAGCTGGTTTCCCGCTCCAACTCCGCCTTCTTGACAAGTAACAGGAGTTACTGTTGAAGTTGTAGTTTTCCACGAGCTTATTTCAGAACAATATAAAGATATATCTACGTCATCAACTTCTATTTCTCCATTATTTTTCTCTGAGAATAGTACTAAGGGTATATAACCCAGGCTTGCTTTACTTCCTGTAGTTAAATAGTTATCAGCAGCGTCATTTAGTGTCAAATCTTGTCCTCCTGCATATACCATTCCTGTTCTTACTGAAGTAGAATCAAATAGCATATCTTTAGCTGCTCCAGTGAGAGCATTTACTCCAGGTTTTGAAATTCTTACTCCATATGTACTACCTAAATCTCCTAACAATACTCTATTAGCCACTTAATTCTCCTTGTCGTGCTTTCCTGGTCGTAACATAAATACTGTTCACAGTACCAAGATAAAAATTTTCTATTTTTTTCCTTGCTCCACCACGATAAATCGTTTATCGCATTTGTTAATTGTGGTAGGTGCCTTAAATCTTTTGTTATCCAATGATACTCAGGATAACCATAACTAATTATTGGAACATCATGCATCATACATTCTATTCCTGCAGTGCTATTTTCAATTATAGCTACTTTGGTTTTTGGTAGTATACCATGTATGCTTTCATATCCTTCTATAACTGTAACCCCTAAACTTTTCCACTCATCTATTGTTTTTTTGTAGTGTAACCAAGTCCCTCCTTTTTCTGATTCTGACTGTAGTGTAGGATGAATTTTTACAACTAAAGGATGTTGTTTATATAGTTTGCGAACTATTAATATAAGTTTATCCCAATGACTCCCGAAAGATTGCTTACAAACTGTCTCATCTCCTGGCATTTGTCCTATCACTAAAACATGATTATCAGGAATATTAGGATTAGTTGCGAACATTTTTAAATCGTCTCTATCACTCCATTTGCTTTCCATATTTTCTTTAAATTTAGGAACTTTAGTATCAAAAAAATTACTTTCATACGTTTCAAAATTAGGTTTTTTGTATGTTATAGACGAGTAACTAGCATATCCTAAATCATCTATAGAAAAGTATTCAGGAGTTGGTGCAGTAGGTTTTAGAAATAATGATTGCTTACCTTTAAAAAATTGTAACTCTTCTAGTTCGTCTAAGTTACTATGATTATAGATATAGATTGCATCTGCTTCATCGACAATTGGAGGATAGTTAAAATTCAAAAATTTACTTGTTTGAATATCTGCACCTAAAGTTTCTAGTGCATTAAGTACCATTCCGTACATTCTCATCCAATTGCCATTTATATTTCTATACTTATGTGCGCTTATTTTTACTTTCATATATTCCCAGTTGATTTATTTTCTAATTATAACAAAGTCCAAACTATAAGTCAAGAACTATTTTTAATCCGCTATTATTATTCTACTATTAACTCCATCAAATATTATGTTACCAGTATTTGAACCAACACCTCCGCCTGATACTACTGAAGTAATCTCGGTAAAGTCTGAGTTTGCTGTTCCAGAGCCATCATATTCAAAACTTCTTAAACTTGGTAAGTGAAAGAAAACGTCTCCTGCTATTGGGTTATTTCCTGAGCCTCTTAAGTTACTAATTGCAGTATGCATAACACTCCCTGAAGGAACTGCCCCTGCTGCTAATCCACTAGTAGTGGAATCAAAAACAACTGCTTTACCTGCAGCACCTGCTGGACCTGTTGGTCCTACAGTACCTGTAGGGCCTGTATTACCCGCGCCGCCTGTAGGTCCTTGTACACCTTGTGGTCCTGTATTACCTACTGGCCCAGTACCACCTACTGCTCCTGTTGGTCCTTGTAATCCTGTTGGGCCAGTATTACCTACTGCTCCTGTTGGTCCTTGACCACCTGTTGGGCCTTGTACACCCTGCCCACCTGTTATACCTCTTGGACCTGTTGGGCCTACTCCACCTGTTGGGCCTTGTACACCTTGTCCACCTGTTATACCTTGTGGTCCAGTATTACCTACTGCTCCTGTTGGGCCTTGTACACCCTGTCCGCCTGTTATACCTCTTGGACCTGTTGGACCTGCTCCACCTGTTGGTCCTTGAGGACCTGCGCCACCTGTTGGACCTTGAGGACCTGCTCCACCTGTAGCTCCTTGTGGGCCTGTATTACCTACTGCTCCTGTCGGGCCTGCAGCACCTGTATTACCTCTTGGACCTGTTGGACCTGGAGTAGTACCTGCTGGTCCTGTTGGGCCTCCGGGTCCTGTTGGGCCTGGGCCTCCTGTTGGTCCTGGAGTAGTACCCACCGGTCCTGTTGGACCTGCTCCACCTGTTGGACCATTTGGTCCTTGTGGGCCTGTGTTACCTACTTGTCCTGCTGGACCTGTACCACCTGTTGGACCATTTGGTCCTTGTGGGCCTGTGTTACCTACTGGTCCTTGTGGTCCTGTATTACCTACTGGCCCTCTTGTTCCTTGTAGTCCTTGCGGGCCTGTTGCACCTGCAGCACCTGCTCCACCTGTATTACCTCTTGTTCCTTGTAGTCCTTGTGGGCCTGTACCACCAGCTGCACCTTGAGTTCCTTGTAGACCTCTTGTTCCTTGTAGTCCTTGTGGACCTGTACCACCTTGAGCACCTTGAGTTCCTTGTGGACCTCTTGTTCCTTGTATTCCTTGTGGGCCTGCTGTTCCTTGAGCACCTTGAGTTCCTTGTGGACCTCTTGTTCCTTGTATTCCTTGTGGGCCTGCTGTTCCTTGAGCACCTTGAGTTCCTTGTGGGCCTCTTGTTCCTTGTGGGCCTGTACCTCCTGTAGCTCCCTGAGGACCTGTGCCTCCTGTGGAACCTTGTGGACCTGTGCCTCCTGTGGAACCTTGTGGGCCTGTAGCACCATCTTGTACTATATGAGTTAGCATACTATAAGTACTACCACTTCTACTGATAGTTGCTAGTATACTGTCTTGAATAGAAGGTACAAAAGTTGGCTTAAATACATTTACACCACTATAGGCTCTATGTACTGACTGGTCTAAAAATAATTTTGTATTGCTTTCTATATATGATACGGATGCAAAAAATCTAGTTTCACCTGCCGCACCTATTATAATTCTATCTCCTACCGCAAATTCAGTAGTAAAGGTTGTACCACTTCCTGTAACTTCTGAATTATACTGACTTATAGTTACAGTTCCTGTTTGTTGTGTGACACCATTATTAGATGCTCCTAGTTCTGCTACATACTCAAAATTGTAGAATATATCATCATTTCCTGATTCTACATTTGGACTTTTTGCAGCTGTATCTGTTTTTATTTCTATTGCTTTGAAAGGATCAGATGTACTACTAAAGTCATGTACTAAAAATGCTTCTTTTCCATCTGCTAAACTTCCAAAAGCCGCTGATGTCTGGGCTGTTGTTCCTGAACTTACTTGAACTACATCTCCTAGCGTATTTGTGAAATCATAGGTTGTACTGGTAGTACTTACTAATCCCGAAGTAGAATTGATACTTATTCCCCCAGGCAGTGTACCGCCTTTTGAAATTTGACCAATTTTTGAAGTAGTACTTACTGGCACGGTTTGTGCTAGTTGGGATGTGTCTATCTCTCGTCTTATCCATTTTGAGAAATGACCAGAAGTATTTGTAAGTCTTACCAGTACTTCGCCTACTTTTTGTGCAGGATTATTTAAAATAAAAGAAGTATCTGTTGAAGGTACTATTTCTGTTCTAAATTTTCCTGTATCTCCGAAGTTATGTTTTACTTCGTAAGAATCTATAAATTCATATTTATTTTGTATTGCATTGCCGTCTTTATCTGTTCTGTTTGTGCTAGGATGTCCCCAAGTTATTGAAAGAGCTAGTCCTGATGATTCGGCTGCTTCTGTATCATTGTCTACTCTTTCTTGTTGACTTGGAACCATTTTTATAGCTAAATCTGTAGGGAAAGGAACATCTTCGGTGTACCTAGGCATTCTTGCTACATCAGGTATTTCATCTATAACATATCCTCTATCTACTAATGCGAATTTATTTCTGTCAAACTCTACTGCTGATACAGTAAATATAGGCTCATCAGAATCTTCTTTTATATTTTGTATAATATACTCTTTTGCTGAACCATGTACTAATTGCCCGTCTGAATCTATCTCTACAATAGCCCACAAACTATGTTCTACAGGGGCACTCGTAAATGCACTATTTACAGTTATACTACTTGAGTTATAACTTGAAACTTCTTGCTTCTCTACTCTAATATCTCCTGACCAGTACAAATCTAATGCATTACCTGCATCATCTACAGCATTAACCATTATTTCTTCAGAAGTAACTGCAGTATTTGCTCCCGCAGGATTGTCTGCATATCTTATAAAATCGCCTTGCTTTCTCGCTTGTCCTCTTATAGTTGCTGTTTGCTGTTGTAAATAAGCTCCTCCTTCAGGAAACATTATTTCCATAAAATAAGTTGCTGTATTTGATAAGTCTACAGCTGAATCTATATTTATTACTGTGGTTGTAGAACTTGCTTTTGTTCTGCCCCCAAATCTTACATTATTTCTGTCTGCGTCCGCTACAGTTATAACATCTCCACTATTTAATAGAGATCCTTCTATTCCAGTACTAAAACTAACTACATCAGTTTCTAATTGGTCAGTGAGTAAATGCCACTTACCATACCTAACTGCTTGTGCTTTACTAGTACAGCCAAAGGCTACTACGTCTTTCTTTTTAATCTTTCTAGTTTCAATTATATTGTCATAATCTTCTACTATCTCTACTGTCTTCTTATAAAAGGACTCAGGGTCATTCCAAGTTACATTTACTTGGTTGTATCTAAATCTGTTTCTTGTTGATTGGTAACTAAACTTGCCGTTTATAACATTTGACTTGTTAAAAGCTGCAATAGCATTTTTCACTCTATTCTGCTCAAATAGTATTTGACCATTTGACCAGGTCATCATACCTCTAAATATAGAAAGCATATCTTGTATAACTTTCATAGCTTCTGCTTGTTCTGTAAACCATACATTTGCTGTAAATCTAGGTTCTGAGCCGCCTTTCCCATCTGGTACAAGCTCATCGCAATATCTTGCTATTTTAAATAAAGAATATTTATCGATATCAGTTGTATCTATATACTCTCCACAACCATATCTATTATTAGTAATTAAATCATAAAGTACCCAAGCTGGGTTATTAGAATAAACTTTTTGATGATTGGGGTGCGTAAAATCAAAAACATCTGTATCACCTCTAAAGTTACCATCCCATGCTACATAGTCTGTTCCTACTGCACCAGAAGTAATATTTCTAGTATAAGTTGCGGGCGATCCATTATAGGTTTCGTCCCCAGGGTTGTAGTTTGTAGGAACTTTAATTAATAGTCCTTTTGCATGATAGCCCCTATCAGGTACGTTTCCGAAATCAGCTGCATTAAACATCATACTAGCATAGGCTGCTAGAGGATAATTTAAGTTATCATTTATAACCGATTCTATAGATTGCAGTCTTCCTGAATTATAGTGTGTAGTTTCTCCATGTTTTCTATTAATAGGAGTTATCGTTTGAACTTTTATTTGGAAATCTTCAAGAGGTTGATAAGGCTCTAAGTCTATATCAAATACTTCCACAAATGGATTTTTACATAGTGCTTCTACTGTTCCTGAAGATGAATAAGTCCACCCATGTACTCTTTTATTTGATTGTCTAGCTAATAATGTTGTATTAGTTGGTCCATACACTATTTCTTCTGTAAATTGTGCATCTCCAGGTTGTTTATACATTAAAATTATTCTATGTTCTACTGCTGCAGGCCACTCTCTACCATTACTAGCTTTTACAGCATACATTTGGTCATACTGGAAAGTCATCTTAAGTCTATCTACTTCTGACTTTTGAGTACTTATATTCATTTGTGTAGAAGTAATTACTGTGTTTGCGCCACTCCAAGTAGCCGTTTCGTCTCCTTCAGTTTTATATCCATAAGCTGTATAACTATTACTTAGTCCAATAGCACTTAAATCAGTAGTACTAATAGGTTTTGCTAAATTAGATATAACAGATGCACTTCCAATGTCTGCTGGAGTTGCTAAGTGTCCTTGATTCCTTTCTCCAGTTTTAAAAGCATATTTAACATTATTAAAATTATATTCTCCATTCTGTTGGAATTTTAAATTTATAGGAGTAGTCATAAAAGAAGCAGTATTTGCTATATTTCTATCGACGGTTGCTTGTGTTACTGCAACATTTGCATTAGTTTTACTTACTACTTCTGTATATAAATCTATGTCACCTACAAGTCCTGAATTAGTTATATCTGGAGCAGGAGTGATTTCTACTGAAGTTGCGCTATTATACTTTGTAATTCTACAAACATGAGTTGATTTTTCTAATCCACCCTCTTTTATTCGTAAAAACTGTTCACCATTCGGCCCTTTCATTACGTCACTAGTGTCAAAGCCTCCTGAAGAGGTTATTGTTGGGTCACCTGCTGTTAAAGAAATACCAGTTATTTGTTTTTTGGCACCCTCGACTCTTATATAATATTCTCCATATATACTATCAAAGTTTGCAAACATACCACTACCTGTATTATCAGTTATAGTATGATTACTCGCATTGTAGGTTACGTCAAAGCTTTCTTTTGGATTGTGTGAATCTTTGTAACTATTATTTAGAACTTGTGTAGTATCTAAGTATATAGATGACGCACCATTTATAAGTCCATGAATAGGACCTTCAGATATTAAATCATAGACAACGACTGACTGCTCCTGATTAGGACTTCTACGTCTACTTCTTGCTACACCTATTGGGTTACCTGCTGCTTTACTTGCCATAATTTTACCTTTGTTGTATTGCTCTTGTGCCGCCACCGCCACCTGAACCGCCGCCTGAGCCGCCACCGCCACCGGCTGCACCTCCAGAAGACCCTCCATAAGAGTAGCCTCCGACTGTTCCATTAATTTTTGTATCTTTTAATCCGTAGTTTATTGTTACTCCAGGTACTATTAGTTCGCCATAAAGTACAGGAACTGGACTACCCATTTTTACGTTTTCTTGTGCGTTACCAAATAAGTAACTATCTGGAGAGTTTCCAGGTGTTTGTGGTGTTAGATAATCTGTTAGACCCTTTAGTGCTAACATACCTCCAACTGAAGCTATAGCAAGCATTGCTGTAAGCCCTGCTCCTGTTTCTATTGCTAATGCCCAAGTATATCCTGAAGTACTTGTTAAAAATCCTAAAATTTGAGGTGCAAATATAATTAAAGCTATACCAATAATTATTTTAACTACGTCACCTAATCCCGCACCTGCAGGGACTGGAGTAATATATACTGTATCTTTTATTACAGGAAGAAACATATCTGCTATGTCATCTTCTGTCTCTACAAGTAATTGGTCTCCGTGAACTATCTCTAGTCCTACATTATCTTGTTCTACTAAATCTTTTAAATATTCGGCAAATCCGTCTGTTTGGGCTTCTATAAGTTTAAGAATATCTCGCATGTTGTTATCCGCAGATACCCAATCTGTTCCAAACTTCTCTCCCATTTCTCCCATTAATTTAACTTTCACCATAAATACAAACCTCCTTTTCTGGGTATGATACAATCATGTATGGAATACCGATTGCCTTACAAGACTTTTTATCTTGGTCACTTGGATTACATTTTGAGTCATAGTGACTATGGACTACATATTTTATTTTTGAAATGAGTTGATACTTTACAAAAGTCTTTGGGTCAATTTTAAACTCATTTAATTTATTCTCCGCAAAATTTTTACATTCTATAAATTCTTCATTTCCATCTCTTTCAATAACTAAACCACACATTTCTTCAGGTGCTGCTTTTTCCGCTGCTTTATAAATAAAATCTAACATTAATCAAACCTCTTACTTCCTGGAAATGCTCCAAAAGGTAAAGTTGCAGTATTAAGTTCATCTGCTTTTGGGTTTGAACTAGCACTTGAAAGATCACTAGGAGATGCATTGAATCTACGACTACAAGAACTTAATCTCTTTCCACAAATATCTCCTTTTTTCCAATAAGCACCAAAGCCTGGAGTATTTCCTGTATTAGTAGTTTTTGCCTGCCACAAACTATATCCTGTAGCTTCCCATGCTGTATTTGCACTTACATAAGTCCAATCCATAGCATAAAAAGATGCAGTAGCTCCATTACTAGGAGTACTAGGGAATCCGAGAGTGGTAGGAGGATTTACTATTTCTGTTTTTCTGACATAGTTATTATATCTATCATCTGTATAAGCATAGTAAGTTGTACTGGCATTATAGTCATCATAGACTGCTGCTCTTACAAAGTTGGAATTATTTTCTGAAGGAGTCCCTTTTGAAGCTTTAGTCCCTGAACTTCTTGCTTGCCAATAACTTGGTTGCGTTACTGATGTATAGCTTCCATCTGCATTCATGCGCACAACTGTTTGATTATAAGAGTATAAAGTATTTATAGTTACGTTCCCAGTTAGAGAATCCCAACTAACTACGCCACTATTAGGTAAAATGTAATGATCATCTTGATTAACATAAAGTGCAAACTTAGTTGCAGAACCTTTTCTATACTCTCCATGAGTATGCCAACTACATCCACCTATTTTTTGACTTTCTTTTCTAGTAGGACTTGCACCTTGATATTCCCATGCACATCCGTTTCCTACAATAGTTCTCTTTGGAACCATTACTCCGTCTAAATCAAAAGGTGCATTAAGTTCAAACTCTACACTCATGGCGTCTTCACTAGATACTTTATCTATAATCCATACTTCTCTTGAAAATTCTACTGGTGTATTACCTGACTCAGTATCGGCACTGCCATCTTTTAAATACTTATCCATAGTAGTTCTTCTAACTATTTTTTGACCTAATAAACTATGAAAATCACTTCCTATTGCTTTTTTAAAACTTACTTCTGGGTTTGTACTGTCTGTAGATGTAGATACATTTAATTTAGGTCTTGCAATAGCACCCGCTTGATTTTTCTCAAATCCATCTGCATGAATTGGTAAAGTATAGTATGTATTTAACTGTGAGTTATCATCATAGTCATACATTTGTATAGGACTATTATTTGCATGATTATAAGAACTAAATCGTACAATACTGCCATCTGCTTTCTCTATTTCATACATATGTACAAGAGTGCCGGGAGTTAATGTTGTAAGTGCTGCTATTAAACTCATTATTCGTAAACTCTCACTAATTTTAATTTTAAATCGTAATAATCATCATACGCCCAAGACTGACCCCAGTCAGAGCATAAAACTTTAACTGTAGTCTCACTACCATCTTCTGAATATGTAAAGTTAAAAGAATCTATTCCGCCTTTTGTTTCTAAAAAGTTTGTTATCTGGTCTATATCTTCTTTTGTTCTATTTGCAAAACTTAGAGAAAAATTTTGGTCTAATCTATTAATACCGTTCCCAACTCTCTGCATATACCCATCGCCAAATTGCGCTATATGAACTCTTGTTGTATTTTGTCTAGTGAATCCTTTATCAGGTACTGCTTGTCCGAGGCTTCCGCCCACGCTAAATCCTATTGCCATTAGTAGTTACTTAACAGGCCTCCTGTCCTCTGCTGTTTAACAATCTCTTGTTGTACAGCCGCTGCGATACTGCTTCCAAATGCTTTTGCCTTTTCGCCTTCCATTTTAACATCTGTTCCACCGTCGCTCATATTTATAGTAACAGCAACATTATTAGTACCGCCACCACCACTTAACATTTTTACTGGTATTTCTTTATCATTTCCTAAAGGTACGACTGCTTCTGTTCCATGTAGTGTTGCAGGATATCCACCTTCTGGTCCATCTGCTATTCCACCACTTCTATATGAACGATAGCCTCCATTACCACCTTTTTGCATAATTCCGCCTTGTCTTGCATCAGTTCCTCCTAAGAGACCTGATAGAGCTGCTCCTGCACCTGGATTTACCATTCCTACCATTGCCATTAACATATTTAAGATAAGCTGTTTAATTATCATTTTTGTAATATCTGCTACAATAGAGATTGCCATATCTCCAAAAGCTTGTTTTAATGTTTTTGTACCTTTTGCAACATCAACTAATGCGCCTGCCATATCATTAGCAAGACCTTCTGTTAATCTTTTTGAAATGCCTTCTTGTAATTTTAACATTGCATTTACTTTTTCTATTTCTAATGCTTGTGCTGCATAGGCTTCTGTCTGTTTTCTAATCACATCTTCTTTAAATCTAGCTGCGTCTCCTTCAGAAACTCCTGCACCTAATGCTTCTTGTTCTGCTAACGCTCCTTTTGCTGTTATATCGTCTCTTTTACCTAGTACGAAGTCTCTTTGTTTATTAAAGAAAGAGTTTCCAAAACTTCCTAACTCTAGTCTTGATTGTGAATTGTCTATTCCTTCTTGACTTCTACCTAAAGCTGTCATAATTAATTCTTTTTGTATATCTAGTTCCTTTTGTGCAAGGTCTACTTTTTCTTGTGCAATATCTCTTTGTCTTATTAAATCATCAAGTACTAATCCGTTTTGTTTTGCATAAGTTTGGTTTGCGATTAATTTTGCTGCATCTAACTCATTAGTATTTGTTGCGAGAGTATTTGCTTTTTGTGCAAGTTTAATTCTTGTTTCTTCGCCTACTTTTTCTTCTCTATTTAGTAGTATACTTGCATCTAAAGAATCCAGTTTTAATTTAAGATTACTTTTTCTTATTCTTTCTTCTTCATCTATATTTTCTACTATTTTTTTGTCTATCTCTAACAATACGTCTGCGTTTCCTATGTCTTTACCAATTTGCACTGCGTCAGCTGTTTGATCTGTACCCATTTGCGTGGTAGTATTATCAAATTTTTCTAACATAGCTGGGTTATTTAACTGTTCCCCTGCCATTCTCGCTAGTACATCTTGTACCGCTTTTTTTGTATCTTCTCTTTTATAGTTTTCCCCTTCCAGAAGGTTCTGGAAGTAAGCTTTTACTTCGTCTTCGTTTCTAAGAGAAGTTCCTAGTGCGGCATTAATTCCATCTAAACCTAATTGAGTACCTGATGCGTTAATAAGGTCTTTTACTTGACTGTCAAGATTCAGCTGAAAATTCATATTGTCATTTGTTTTAAATGCATTAAGAGTCGTTAAATTAGACTCTGCACCCTGTGCATACTTTTTAAATATACCTCTTTGTGCGATTGGAATTGACATTTCTGAATTTGCTTTTTCACGAGCTGCAAATGCTCCTGTTCCCATAGAACCATCTGTAGGATCTGTAATAGTCTGTATTGATTTTTGTAAAGCGGTAAACTTACTTGTAGGAGTTCCTGATATTAACCCTTGCAGAGCTTTAGAAACTGATTGTAATTGTTCTGGCATTTGATCTAAAGCCATACCTATTGCCATAAAACTATCTGCGACTGTTAATAAGGGTTTTGCCATATCTTTATCAATTAATGTACCATCAAACATACCCATAAGTGGTTTCATTTCTGGTACAATTGCAGATAATGCCATTGCAGTTTGTCTATATCCGTCTACTACTGATTTATCTGCTCCACCTCTTATTGCCTCATTATATTTTCCTATTAGATCTGCTATATCAGTACTTTTTAAAGCATTTGCTACTTGTGTTACTGACTCTATAGAAGTAGTTAATAATCCTAAATCAGAAACCGCTTTCATTCTAACTAATTCATCAGTTAATGTCGTCAAAAGCTTTGTTGTTTCTTCCATTTCTTCTTCAAATTTTGTTAAACCTTCATCTGTTTTTTTAAAAAATTGTCTAAAAGCATCGATTGCAATAAATATTAAACTTATCCAACCAAAAGCACCCATTAATTTTGACATAGCTTTAGTAGCAAAAGAAGCTCCTCTTGCTATAGTAGCAAACAGACTATTAAACCCAGCTTTTGATTTTTGTACATAAACATTAGTTGCTATACCTAGTTGTTTATATTCTAACTTGGCTTTGGTCATACTACCTTTTAGTCCTAATTCTTGGTGTTTAATATATCTGTCAAATTTTGCTCTTTCTTGTGCATTAAAATTATTTAACATATGACCTTTTTGTTTTAAATGTCTTTTTAGTACTCCAAGTTCTTTTGCATTTAATTTTTTACCTGCTGCTGCTTTTTTCATAGTAGCACTTTGTCCAGCCATATCCATACCTGATAACATGCCTTGTATACCGCCTCTACCACTATCCTGAAATTGTTGCATACCTTCTGCACTTAATGAACCACCGGATTTAAGATTACCAATTAATTTTGCATCGTCTCTAAGATTTTTAGCTAGAGCTCTACTGTTTGATGCTGCTTCTCCTGCTTTTTTGGCGAAAGCATCTAAAGGCCCTGTAGGTAGTATCTGACTGACAATAGGTGCTGCTAGTAATCCAAAGACTCCAATTAAACTTAATAAATTATCTTTTAAAAAATTAACTACAGGTATAACTACTTCAATTACGTTTACTTTAATGTCTTTCATCATATCATCAAATTCTTTAGCAAATTGTCCAAGAGCAAAAGCGTCTGGATCCATTATTTTTGCTATAGCTCCAAATTTTCTTTCTGCTTGGTCTAGTACTTCATTTGCTACTGCTTGTGATCTTTCAAACGCATTTAATTCATTTCTAGTTTTTCCTATAGCTAACGCATATTTTTCAGTAGCAGGTTCTAATCTTAATATGATACCTAATTCATCTAATAGTTCGGGTTCTGCTTTCGTCACACCTCTTATTAATCTGTTAAAGGAATCTGTTAAATCTCTACCAAGTGCTAAAGAAGCATTTTTTGCTGCTGCTCCTAATGCTGTTAACTGTCCTCTTGCAAGTCCAGACGCAATACCAATAGCTGTAGCTTGTGCAGCTTCTTTAAATGTTAGCATATTATCTGTTGCTTGTTGTACCGACATGGTTATACTACCAAAAGCTTGCCCAGTTACAGCACCAAAAGCCTTTTGGCCTTCAATCATATTTCTGGTTTCCATTGCGTCTTGTAAAAATCTAAATGCTGCTGAAACGGCGAATACCTGTGCAGCGATTGTTGCATAAATAGGCACAAGTCCTCCACCAATAGTTTGGGCTTGTTTTGAAAATGCTTTTGTTGAGTTTGATGTTTGTTGTGATAGGGATTTTAGTCTTCTGTCGCTTTCTTGTACATTCTTTGCGACTGAACCAACGTCTTTTCCAGCCTTCTTCGCGTTTTTACCTAGATTCTTTAACGAACCACCATCGGTAATTTTAACCTTAACTTCACCGCCATCTACTTTTTTTCCTGCCATTATTTTTTACGCTTTCTCTCTTGCATCATTCTTTCGTTTATTGAACGACTGTTGAGAGCTTCGATGTTTTTTAGCCAAAAAACACATTGTTTCTTGTCTTCAACTTCATATATATCTATTATTGTTCCTAATGCTGATAAATCTTTTCCAAAATAAGACCCAGACATTCCATCCCATCTATCGGGAAGCATGTCATGAATTGAAAATGCTATTTGTACCTCGTATGGCAATTCGCCACGAGACGGAGGCATTTTAGCGGGATCAGGTTCCTGTCCTAATTGTTCACATACTCTTAGATACTTATCTAAGTCTATGTCATTTTTAAAAAATCTTTCTAAATCCGCAAGTAGTAATGTTACTTGCGTTCTGTAAAATTTTCTAAGTCACCAACTTGTTCAGTAACCCATGTATCGAAATCGTTTGAATTTTTCATTAGAACTTCACAATTTTCTTGTGTAAATTCTAAGCAATCATTTGTATCGACCCCTGATGTATCAACTAATAGAAGCTCTTCTAAGTATTTATACTTCAGTCCAGTCCAGTTTTTTATAACTGCGGATATATACTGAGGTAGGAATTTATCTGCATCGAATTCTTCTTCGTATGCTCTAGTTTTCTTATTAAACTTGTTAGTTACGCATTTATTACGTAATTTTAATAACTCTTCTCTTGCAAGATAAGTTAGTTTAACTTTGAAATCTTCCATCCCAGGATAATCAAATTCTACGGTTTTGCTAGGAGCAAGTAAGCTCTTAAGCGATATTGGTTCTTTTTTTAATTCTTGTACTACTTCTTTGTTTTCCAATTTTATTCTCCAAAAATGAACGAGTGAGGATTGGATTCCTCACTCATTCTAGTTAGTTTATGATGTATATGTTATACTCATTTCGTTTGTTGCATCAGCTGCAGTTGATGATGATAAATCAGTTGATAAACCATGGAAAGCGACATCTACTGAAATTACGTCTTCAATACTATGAGTTGGTAATTCCATATGCGCTTTTGGTAAAGCTACTGTACATCTAGGAGTATTACTTCCTCCGCCTATGTTAAATGTTAAGGCAAAAGCATTAGTAATAATTCCTGTTGATTCCTGCATCTTTTCAAATAAGTCTAAAGACCCATTTGCTTCAGCGTTTAAGTAACAAGTAAAGTTACCAGAAACATTTCTAGTACCTGTTATATGACCTAACGGCTGACTAACAGTACCTAGTGTTTCGGGGGTTAGATAAGTAAGATTGTTTTCAATACTTATACTTCCACCTGTTAAGGTTACTCCAAAAGTGATATCACTGTTGCCTAAAGCTCCAGTTGCTCCACTTACTTCAGATGCATCATATACGACTGTTAAATCTGTTAACTTCTGTCTGATAAAGTTTCCTGTTGAAGAAAGACCTTCATTAATTAAACCGAGAGTAGTTTCACCACCACCAGTTGTTACTAAAGAAGCTGTTTCTGTTATTGATTTACCGTTTCCAGACCACGCTACTTGCGCGATACCATCAATATCAAAGTCAATTGTTGCAGAACCAACTGAACAATCTGCTAATTTATAAACGGTTACTCCGTCTGTACCTGTTGTAAATGTTGTACCTTCAGTATCCTTGGTAGCACCAAGAACAAAGAATAGGTCAAACGTTCCGATAAGTACGTTATTTGAATTTGCAAAATCAAAAGAATTAGGTTCGTGAGCTGCAGGATCAAATGTTCCTGACTCTCCAACTGCTTTCTGATAATCCTTACCACCCATAGCAGCCCATAGTGGGCCCTCTACTGCAAACTTTTTACCGTTTCCAGCGTGTAATCCTGCATCCGCCGCAACTGAACCAGCTGCCGATGTAGTAGGTCTGATGTAAGTACTAAAGCTCCATTCAGCTGGTGCGTAAGAATCGGTGAACATTGTTCTACCTCTTTTACTATAACCACCTGTTCCGGCTGCTTCATTCAAAGTTACTTCGGTAGTATTTGTTGCCTGACTGAACGAAAATCCATCCAACACAGGAATTTCATAAAGAGCTGTATTGGCAGTTGTACTGTCAGCACTCCACTTCATGAAAACTTTTGTATCTCTACTAAAGAAAAATGACATTTTTTATATCTCCATTAATATCGAATCTCGCAGGTGATTTCTCCTACACCCAGAGGTTCTAATACGCCTTCATCTGTATCTACAGTAGCAATTGTAGTCTGCACTGTAGTATGAGATGTTCCTGTTGAGTCTGTGTAGGTTAAGGGATCATTATCCTCCAACACAGTTTCAACGTCTTCTAACAATTCTTCGAGAGCTTCTACGACATCATTGTCGTCAGAAACATAGCATCGAACTGTTATTGTTAAAAATCTAAATCGAAATCCACCACCATCATATTCTCTGGTTTCCGCACCTGCTCCAACATGTATAGTTGGAAATTCATTTACTTCATCCCAGAATTTAAGTCTACGCTCTACTTTTGCTACCGAACTTCTAAATGGAGGTTGTCCATTTATTCCTTCTAGTGCTACTGCTATTGCTTCAACTATGGCTCTACGACGCGACGAATATCTTCTTGCTGTTGTTGAGTCCATTATATTCTCCTGACTTTTATAAATTTATTTTGCATCTGCATAGATACTATTTCTCTAATACTTTGCCCTATTATTCTTCTTGGGTCTCTTTGTACACTACCCATTTTTCCACCTGGTTCAAATGTTCCATAAGGGTCTCTCATGTATGTATAGTCTGCTTGTAATCCCCCTCTTGGCCCTCGCATTACTTGTGTAACTTGGGCTGAGTTTGCAAATCTTCCTGTTCTAAACTGTAATCTTGGAGCTTGCATTTTGGTAGCTACTACTTGGGGTAACATACTATTTATTAAATTTCTCAAAGCTAAAGGATTTGTTTGAGCTTTCTTTGCTAAAGTACTTCTTGCTCTATTCCCTCTAGATACTGCTGATGTTGCGGCAGCTATTGTTCTTCCTTTTTTACCTTGCTTTCCTTTTCTTGTAACTCTTCCACTACTACTCTTACTTAGTTTACCTTTTTTATTTTTATTTAGAGAAGCAAATAAATCTTTATTTATTTTTAATCTCATATTAGGTTTAGCTATATGTTTAGGAAAAAGCTTTTGAATCATTAGTTTTTTTGCATGTAATGAAGACCTGTCTATAAAAGAGGGACTATCTGCCCATAAATCTTGTGCTTGTTTTAAAGGTAATCCCATTAATCTCTGCACTTCTTTTATAAATATCGCATCATTTGTTAAAAAATCTCTAAAATGATCTCTTATAGCTTTATCAAAGACTCCATCATTATTTTTTAAAATATCAGGAACCATTGTTCCTTGCATTAGCATAGTATCTGTTAGTTCTTCTTCAGTAGAAAATGAATCTACTTTTGAATCTACTTGAAATAAGTCTCTCCATTTTATAATTACTGCATCATGAAAAGTATGGTACAATTCAGAATTAGTCACACCAGCACTAACTGCCATACTATCACAAATTGCTTTTAAGATAACTTGTTCTATCTTTGTTCCTTTTGCTCCACTTACTGTTCCACCCTTTCCTGTAGCTCTTCTTTCCTTTGTATTCTTTCCATCTAAAAAAGCTTTATAATCACTTCTTTTTTGAGTTTCATAAGCTCTTGCATCTTCTGGGCTATTATAGTCTCCAAATTCAGGTTCTTGTCTTCCCGGCTCTCCATGCTCAAACTCTTGTCCTTTATTAGAACCTCGAAAAAGTCTATTTAAAACTGCTTCTTGTACTTTTTTATCTTTTTTAAGTTTTACTTTAAAAAAATTTACTGTATATCTTTTTATTGCAGCTTTTGCTTGCTCTTCTAAATTAGTTGATCCTATATGTTGTTTGTAGGGTTGTCCTCCAACAGTCTTAAGACTTCTTCTGAACTCTATAGAGCATCTTTTGTCGTCTCCTTTAAAATTTGCAAAATAAAATTTAGAGTTTGTTTTTGCACCTCCACCTCTGGGGGCGCTTTTTAGTGCTAATTTTTTAATTCCACTGCTAAAGTCTTTCCAAGGAAAAGGTGCAGGAGAAAAGTTTGCTATCTTCATACCGAACTTTGCTTCCATAACTGTTATTTGTGATAAGTTCCATTGTTTTTGCCAATGTCTTTTATCTAATGTTATCATTCCTTTGCCAAACCAAGTTCCAGGGTCTCCTTTTCTTTCAGTAATATCGTCTAAGAGAGTTTTTCTCAGTATTTCTGACATTAAATAACTACTTTATATAAATCAAGTACCCTTTTTATGTGGTCTGGGAAGTCAGTACTATTTCTGATTCCTGCAGTACCTTGATTCTGTTGGACAGCTCCGCCCAAACTTCTTCTTTCTTTATGCTCGTCTTTTATGTAGTAATTAATTAAGTCAAACAAAGCTAGTTGTAAATCTCTTGGTGTTGAGGCATACCCTGCTTTATATGTAATTTTTACAGCACCTACACCTCTTGCCCAATGTATCTGATTACCACCTGCATTAGTTCTAATGATTGCATCGGCTTCTTCATCAACATAGTATTCATATTTAGGTATAGTAAGTTCTGTATAACTATCTGAATAATTCTGTCTTTCTTCTACTTTTGTTACAGAAACTATAGGGCTTTCACTCACAATTATGGTGTTAGTATAGTTATCTTCAATTGTAAAAACTTCAACTTTATCTGTACTATAAAAATCTACGAAACTTGTTCCGCAATACTTTTTAACTAAATCAGATACCTGAGGTACTATAACAGCTAGACGATCATCATCCTTCTCCCCTCGAAGGCCTTCTGCGTCTTTATATTCGTTTACTGTTATTAAGTCTGCCATAGTTAAAAAGGGTGGGTTTTAAGGAAACCCACCGAAAACCTGTAATTAGCTATTAACTAGCTGCTGCGTACTTCCATCCGTGTACTGTGTGTGCATTCTCAATCAATTCGGCAAAGCCTAATCTTTGTGAAGCTACTAGTACTCTTCTTTGGTTTGCTACTTCGTAGTCAGATTCTATTGTTACACCTCTTAGTCTAGGCATTACATAGTTTCTTGGGTATACTGCGATAGCACCAGTTTTTGAAGCTGCTTTAGAAGCGAACTCGTCACATAAGATGACTCTTGAGCCAAATACTTGTCCGATTTCACCACTTAATTTAGTAGCCATGTCACCAACTAGGTTAGCGTCTTGGAACTCTGCATCTTCAAGTAGGTTGTAGTAACCTTCTTGTGAAACAAGATAAACAACTTCTGATGGATTAACACCATATTTGCCCATATTCTTTCTTAGACCTAATAGGTCTGCTGCAGTTAAAGCATCGCCTGCTGCAAAGATTCCACCTGAACCGCCACCGACGTCTACAGTATTAAATGAACCATTACTTGCATGCTCAATCAAACCTTCAAAAGCTGCTGCTGATGTACCATATACACCTTCAGCATTGTCACCTGCTAAGATAGCATTCTCGATACCTCTTGCATGTGCTCTTACCATTGACTCTCTGATTAAAGGGAGGATAGGCATGATTGCATCTTCTTCAGTCTCGTTACCTAAGTAAGATTGTGAAATAAGCTTTTTAGTTGATAATGTAACTTCTGTTAAGTCAACACCATCATTAGCACCTAAAGCGGCGCCTCTAGCTTCTAAGTTTCCTTTTGGATTACTTCCACCAGCTGTTTGTCCTGATGTAAATTCAGCATAACCAGCGTCTGGTAATACTGGGATAATCATATTAGCGGAATTCATTTGAATTTCTCTAAATAATGGGGCTAATACTAGCTCATTTTGAATATCTCTTTCAATTGATGTTGATACTAACTGTTCAAAGTTAGCTGAAGATACTTCTACACCTGCTGAGACATTAACTTTTTCCATTAATCTCTTAGAGTATTCTGTATCCCAACCTTTACCAGTCGCTAAACCAGCAAATTTTGCATCCATAACATCTTGTTCAAAGTCTTTCTTCCAGTCGCCGTTACCTTGTCTATTAGCAAAAACTCTTTTAGATTCACGAATATTCATGATTTCTTCTGATTTCTCAGCGAGTTGCTTTTCTAGGCTATCGACTACTGATTTTAAGTCTTCTTGTTTTTGATTGACTCTAGTTTCTAGGTCGTTCATTAGCCTTTCAGCTCCTGTCAAACCAGCTTCCACTATAGTTTTTGTTTCCATTTCCTTTGCTTCTTGAACAGCTTTTTGTTCAGCTTCAACTTGAATTGCTTCTTGTTGTTTAGCTTCGTCTGCTGCCTTCTGTTCGGCTTGCTTCATCGCAATTTTAGTCGCAGTATCTTCTGCTACTTTTTTTGCAAATGCTTCAAGATCGATTGAAGTTTCAGGAGATTTTTTTTCTTCTGACATATCAGTCTCCGTTGATGAGGATTTCTCCTCGCTTGGCTGCTCAATTTTAACAGCATCTGCTGGTGCAGTTGAGTTAGCCTGTAATATTTGTTTTTGGTACTTTCTGTATTCTTCCATAGAATCAAAAGACTTTGCTAGTCCAAAGGTTGCCCCTTGGTTGCAAGGTACTGATACTACAGATACTTCGAAAAGTTCCGCGTCTTTTATTTTATATCCATCGGTTTCAGTCATATATTCAGAGTCCTTACATCTGAATCCAACTGAAAATGCTCCGAGGACACCATCTTTCACCAAATGAGTAATGTCACCTGCAGCTTTAGATATTTTTGCAGTTATCTCTAAACCTTTGTCTGTGACTTGTAAATCCGTTGCTCTACCGATAGGTTTGTTATAATCATGGTTAAAAAGTATAATTGGATTACCTTTAAAGTTTTCCAATCCGCCTTTCATCCATGCTTCGCTTTCGATTATATCTCCAGCTCTATCTAGTGCATTTGTACTTGCAGAACCTTTGATGTTTATTCCACCATCTTCGGTTTCGCCTAAAGATTTAAAAGTACTCGTCCATTGATAAATTTTACTTGACATCTTTTTTCTCCTTCTTCACAGTTTTAGGAGCAACCTTCTTAGGTGTTACCTTCTTAGGCGCTACTTTCACTGTCTTAGGTAAAGAAACAGGATGTCTGTTTGCTACATATGATAAAATTCTATTCCAGCTACCTATTCTTCTACGTAAAACGTAGTCAAATACTGGAACATCGTTACCATATGATTTGTATTCAGCTAATGTCATTGTTTCAACGCCTTTTGACGCCATAAAGTCTGAAAAAGCCTTTACCATCATATCTTTTGTCATAATTATTCTTCCTCGCTTGGGGCGGCTTCTGTTGGCCTGCCACCTTCTTCTGGGTTTGCTGCTGAACCTGCGATATTCGCAGGAACTCTTGGTTTATCAAACCCTTCAATTGTTTCAAGTCGTAATGCCTCCCTTGCTTCGTTCGGTGTCATTATACCTGTATTCACAAGCGTAGCATAGTAGCCCGCTTGGTCTCTTAACTCTGGTTGTAGTGCAGGTATATCTGATACATTTTCATCAAGTTTGAAACCGAAAAATCTCTCGAAAGCATATGCTATTTTTGTAGTAATAGGCAATATGGTTTCTAGATAAAACAAACGGTGGTTTGGTCGCAAGTTAGCGTTGTTACCACTGTCCATTAAAATCGGTGGAATACCTAAAGCTTTTAAGATAATCTTTTCATTGGAAGCAATTCCTTCCTGAAAATCTAAGTCTTTAAAACTAATTTCTGTTAAGTTTTCTACCTCAAGTCCACCGTCTAAAAACAATGGTCTTCTGCCACCAGACTGTGGATTGTATCTGGCAACCCATGCCTGTAACATTCTTTCTTTAATTTTCTCAGAAAGAGTATTTGGTGATTTAAGTACTAATCCAGGTACTGCTCCATTTTTGAAGAAGTTATCCTGAAATCTTCTCATGCTACCTAGTAACTGCATAGTTCTAAGTGCAGGTTTTAATCTTGGTACGCCTCTATAAATAGATTTAAACGAGTTTTCTTTAATATGTATAATTTCTGAAGGTTTGTAATCTATAGTGTTATCATATGAAAACTTTTCTATATAAGTATTATCATCACTATGTATAGTTACATGTTCCGCTGGAAGATGATACAGATGTGCACCATCAAAGTACACAAAAATATTACCGTCAATCAATAAGTCTATTAAGAGATTTCTTTTAAATGTGCTTACATCTTGAAACGGGTTAGGTTCTGTGTTTAATAGCAAGTCTACTCTACTTCTTCTAATGTTCTTAACTACAGGAGAAGCACCTAGCATTTTTTCGCCAACGTCAAAAGGTATTTCAGCAGCGTCATCCACTATCATGTTGACTGCTCTGTTTACTATCTCTAGTTGTTCGTAGGCATTTCTGTAACTATGTACTACTTCCTGTGATTGAATAGTTGTACCTTGGTCACGAGATATAACATATTGCGCAGGGTTTTCTTTAACCTCGTCGCTTCTGTTTATAAATCTATCATACCATGCCATATTTGTCTCTCTGTATCTCGACCCATCTTTGTTGTTTTAGGGCTGTTACTAGCTTTGGGCGTTTTCCGTATATGCCATGTAATCTTAAGTGATGACTATGACATAATGTAACAGCATGAGTATAGACTTTATCTTCGTTCTCTTTTATAAATTGTTCACGAAGTGCTAATATTTCTTGTTCTTGAGTTATGTGTATCTTGTTTCTACGTAACCACATTTCTAATAATTCGGTTAAACCGTAGAAGTGATGGAAATCTAAGTTTTCTTGTTCTCCGCAAATATAACATTCCGCATCTTTTTTATATTTAGACTTGGCCTTGTCGCGAACATATTTTACTAAATCTCTTTTTAAATCCATAACTTTACTTGTATAATAGAATTTTATCAAACTTTCAAGCTAATGTCAAGAACTATTTTTTGAAGGGGTAATTAAAATGTAGTGGCGCTTGTCTCGAATGAGTACAAAGCGTAGCGAAGAGCATCGGCCATGTGAGAGGCCATGTTGTGTTTAGGTTTTTCCCTCAAAAGATTAGGATTGGGATCCCATTGATACTGGTCTATTGAAGACAGGCTTTCTTTACATGCTTGATGAATTATTAGATTATCATTATCTACTATACCTGCAACGTGACCAATACCATCCAGTACTGATTTCTTAGCATTGATAGTACTAATATCATAATTTTGTGCAAAGTCAAACCTTGTTTGTTGAGCTGCGGAATCAATATAGATATAATCTATCTCCCACTTAGCTATTAGTTTTTGAATCTGCATAGCGTGTTGTTCTGTTGTTTTTTCTGCATCTAAGTATTCGTCAAGTAAGTAGTATTTCTCACTATCCCAATCATACGCTATAACACAGAAAGCAGTCGGGTCTCTGTACCCTACGTCCATTCCTGCAAAAACATCCATTCTAGAAGTATCTAATTCTGTCAAATCAGAGACACATTCTTCGTGACTAAATGCCCATACTTGTCCCTCAAATACATTAAAGTCTGCCATGTATTCTTGGTTGAATTCATTCTCTGACATAGTTTTTCTTGCTTCTAGAATATCTTGTTCTGATATACGAGGGTTTTCGTGGTAAGTTGCTTTTATGCTACACCATTCTGGGAACTGGTCTGAGAATCCTCTCTGCCAGAACTCTGCAAACCAATTATTTCTACCCCTTGGAGTAGATATAAAGAGTGCTTTTGAGTTTTCTTTATCTAGTGTGGGCCTGAGCGCAACATTGAAAGCATCCCTCCCGTCAACGAGAGCGGCCTCATCGAATATGATGAGATCATAGCTTCTACCCACAACCGAGTCCACTTGGTTAACGGAACCCATACGTATTGTAGAACCGTTTGTAAGTTCAATAACTTTATCTTTTGCATTATCTCTTGTAACCTCCAAGTCAAAATGTTTAATCAGTCCTCTCTGTAATTCAAAAGAGATTTGTGATAGTGAGTAGTTTGGGGACATTAATAAAACATTAGAACCTGGTACTAAAGTAATTAATTGTCCAATTATATTCGCAATATAAGTTTTGCCCTGTCTACGAGAAACAGCTGCAGTAATAAAACGATATTTGGGGTTGTTGATTGCATTTATGATTCCATGCTGTGAAGTGTTTGGCGTAATGCCAAGTAAGTCCATATATCCATCTATAGGAAGTTTAATAAATCTTCTTTCATCAAACCTCATTATGGCATCTGAAAGTATGTCTGTTCTGCTAATTTGTATCAATGTATTTTCTCGTTTTCAAATAAAAAGTAACTTTCTTCTTCTTCTAGTATTCCAGAGTCTTTCGCTTTTTCATATAAGTAACAGTAAGAAGCTGCTAATTGTTTTAGTTTTTCTTCTGAGATTGTAAGGTCTCTTGTTTTTTCTTTATGTAGTACTTGTGCTAAAAATTTTCCTGCATGTACTTGTCCTTCATCTAGCCACAAAAGTCTTCCATCTTTCTCTGGTACGCTCATTTAGTCTCCTATATGTATTAAATCGTTTGATATATGGTCATTGTGCTTTGGTGGAAGATATGGCCACTTCATATATTCCCAGGCAACACTATACCTGTAATCTCTACTAGTATTCTTATAACATCCGTGAATTAAGTTAGGATGAAAGAATACTGCAAAAGGTTCATCTAACTCGATATCTATAATATCTACTTTAGGGTTAAGTTTAATCCAATTAAACACCCCATGGGAAGTTGCATCATGTCTAAATATACCTTTTGTATGTGACCTAGGTACTATTCTTAGACATCCGTTCTCTTTTCTTGCCCCATTTACAAAAACATCACAACTAATTAGTTTTGTGGGATTGGCTTCTATATAAAAGTTATCTTGATGCCAGTCTACCGAGAAACCAACCTTTGGAATCATCGGAAAAAACTTAGAAATGTAAGTACTTAAGCTCGTAGTTCTAAGTAATCTCTGTGCTACACTCACTAATCGCTTATGTCTGCCCAGTTTTTTAAATTCTTCAACGCAACCCATAGCTCCCTCTAGTTTACAGGGATTGTGTGGGCTGTTCATCAACCAATTACCTTGGGACTGCGCCGAAATGTGCCTTGCCTCTTCAGTCAAAGTGTTACATGTATGGTTAAGCTCTCTATGTTCATCTTTTGTAAGGAAGTTTTTAACCACTACATAGCCTTCTAAACTAAATTTTGAGACATCGTAGTTCATTCTACCACTTAACTTTGTTTGCCCAGTACGCTGCAGACATTTTTCCTCTAGCAATGTTCTTTCTGTGTCTTGCCTTGAAGCTTCTACGCTTTGCTTTCATTCTAGCAGACTCGCCAGCTTTAGGTTTCCCTGCTGTCTTAGCTCCTTTCTGTCCGAAACGTATAGTTTTAATCTTACTACCTACTTTTGCCACAACTATGTGTGATTTAGTTCTATGTCCTGGTGTTCTTTTTGGTTTATTAAATCCTCTAACACCTGCTCTTTTTAATCTTGGGTCTCTCTTCTTTGGCATTATGTTCTCCCCACATTGCCTGCTAGACAGTACCTCATAAATCCATTTAGATTAGGTTGAGTACTGTGTAAAACATTACTTTTAAAAATGTATAGGTCTCCCGCTAAAGGAAACTCTGTAGTACAAAAGGTAGGGTTGTTTTTATTATGAAATAATAAAGCTCCTGTTTCTTTTATGTCATGTAAATAATAACAAAAAGAATACTCTGGAACTTGATTTCCTTGAACGCCTCCTGATGTATGATTGTGAATACCTGTATACTCTCCTGCTGCTTGAAAAGTAGCCCACAGGTTAATAATATTATAACCTGCAGGAAACTCTTTTTCAACCTGTCTACAAAAGTCTTTAAACTCTGGTCTTTGTTGTAACAGAGTTTCGGTATGTCTAGGGTTTACCTTTGAGGCTTTGTACCCTGTGTGTTTGAGTCTTATAAGTTTGTCTCTCATGCCAAGATTATCTATGTCTAGGTTAGTCTTGGTAAAGTCCACTTATCTTCTCTTCTTCATTATCCTACCAACTCTTGCTTTCTTTGCAAAAGTTGCTTTTCTAGGGGATTTTGTTTTGCCGAACCTTGGTCCAACTCCTTTTGGTGCTGCACCATAGAAGCCACCAGGGCCACTCATTGGACTTTTTGTGTTAACAAAAGTTCCTGCTGCTGCATTCATATCTCTGGTAATACCTAACTTTAATCTGTGTTTACGGATTTTCTGAGTACCGTGTTTACCAGTAGGGCCGCTTAAAAATTTAGCCATTCTTTTCTCCTATAAGCTGTTTAATACGCTTATCTCGAAAGGTACACTTTTTCATAGTAGCGTATTCTTTCAGTTTCTTTAAATTCTTTAAATGCTTTGCTCGTTTCATAATCAAGCAAGCTGTCTGCATCTCTAAACCTTTTAGACCTACAATCATTTGTTGTTTTCTGTCTACTTGTTTAAGAGTCATTTTACTTTTTCCTTCTTCTAGTTGTTTTTCTTTTTCTCTTCACAAAGGTTGATACGTTTCTAGGTTTTCCTCCTGGGTTGCCTGCTTTTCTCTTTCTAGTTACTGCTGATCTTTTCTGTGCTGCAGTCATTCTTCGAGCTTTACTAGCAGGTACACACTTAGGATATCCTCCTTTTCCTTGTGCAGACTTTCTGCCACAAGGAGGGTGTCCTCCACCCTTTCTCTTACGAGATATATCTACCCAACCTTCCTTAAACCATTTTGTTAGTCCGCCTTTAGGTTTTGCCATTATTTTCTCTTACGTCCAGTACCCATACGATACCTTCCGCCTTTGGCTTTGTAAGTTTTTACTAGCCATCCATTAGCGTATGCTGATGGATATACCTTGAACTTTCTTTTTGCCTGTGCTTTAACCCTTGCATATAATGTGGGATTGGTAGGTACAGGTCTCTTTTTTGCCACCTTCCTTTTTGTTTTTGTTTTTTTAACTGCCATAATAAAAGTGTAGAGCTCCCCACTCATAACTGAAGAAGAGAACTCTACGTAGGGTATTAACCTATTTGTCCTTGGCTTTCCACACGTTTAATGCGCACCAGTCCATAATCATGTAAACCTTTTTCATCCAACCATCATCTAATGGGGTTGGAGTAATAGCTGCTACTAACGAGCAGACAGTTACGATTACGGGAACAACAGATATCAATTTTCCAATTAACATGAAAAAATCTATCATATTTCTCTCCTCAGTCCTTTCCGCTCTTAACGAGCAAGACTGCTTTACCACATATTTTTAGCCGTTGTGGTTACTACTCGGCTTGAATACGTCTGTTACTTTCTTACCGCTTTTTATTTCGGCTGCAACAAACTTATCCTTAATGTCGACTTTACCGTCTCCATTTAAATCTTTAGGGTCTTTTCCCCTAATTATATTCCAAATTTTCTTAAACATTTATTTCTCCTAAAGGGCGGATTGGAGACCCCTCGATTTGTTTTCCGTGTCATGAAATTTAATCCATGCATTTACGCTTAGTATAAGGTCATCCAATCCTAAACTGTGTAGTTTGCATTATCCCAAGGTTCTGTGTAATCCATAGGGTTATGCATATTCAATTGTTGCACTGTAAGTAACGGACGAGTATCTACACTATTATTATGTAGTGACCATCCTAAAGCTAGTCCTTCTCCAGAAGATACTCCTTTATAAGGGTTCTTCTCTTTTAAAGACTGCTGTCTAAACAGCGGTTCAATTTGTACTAAATCTTTTCTAATTTGTTCTGCTTTCTCTTTAGTTACTGAAAACAGAATAGCATGTTCTACTATAGGGGACCATTTATCTATGTCCTTTCCCATTGCCTGTATTATAGGCTTCCAATAGTTTAGTCCAAATCTTAAGTCAAGATTTGTGAACACTGGTACCATCTGTGCTTTTGCACCTGGCGACCATACTGCTAGATGATAGCAAGAGTTAGGATAAACGGGTTGATTAAACAAAGCGTTTACTAAACTTACATCATCAATAAAATTCTCTACTACATGTAATCTATATGTTAATCTTCTTACATCAATTTGTAGAGTAGGTCTGCCTGTCTCTATAACTGAATCTAAAGCCCATAGTAGTTTATCAAAATAGTTAAACCGTGGTTTGTTATACGGTACAATTACATGGCGTTTACCTGTTAGTACCTTTCTTACTTCCTCTGGTCTATCTGTTAGTACCCAATACTTCCAATCGGGCATCTGATCTATATGTTTCTTTAAGTAACCTAAGTATTCGTCTCCGATGACACTTAATGAAATATCAGTAACTCGTGCAGTCTTCATGTTCTTTTTTGCATAATGCTTTATGTTGTTTCCAATTGTCCAGCAAGGTTGCTTACCAAAAACATTAGGAATGCACGAATTCTCTAGGTCAAGTGACTGGTTATAATTTACCTTTTCTTCTTGCCCTTCTTTTTCTTCTTGGGTCTGCCTACCTTTGAGCCGTATGTTCCTTTGCCTTTTGGCATTATCACCTCCTTTTATGTCCACTTTGGGTCTTCCAACGGACACTCTGCCCATCTAATCTTAGTTTTGAGGGGCATAAAACAATGACAAACTTTGCAAGTCTTCCAAAACTTATTATAGTGTGGACACTTCTTACAAATCTTTAATCTTTCATCTGGTTTCTTCTTTGTCATACTTAATGATTCCTTTGAATGACGGGAAGATTAACCAAACTTTTAGGTGTTTAGGTTTTAATCTTTTTATAGTTGCAAACCACCACTCTTCGGGTTTGCAATTTACGTGGAAGTTTGTTCCATCTGGAAAGTGTTTCTTTGCTGGGTTGCATGATATAGTGAAAAATACACTATGTTTTGCATAGTTGAATATTTCTTCTAGTACTTTATCACACTCCTCTGGATGTATATGTTCCATTACATCTGTGCAAATTACACTATCGTATTGTCCTGTAGGTTTATGTTGAAAGCCTTCTACTGCAGGATCGTAAAGTGTAGGCATTGGTATATTAGCTGCCTCGTGCATTTTATGTTCTGAATACTGTAGTCCTTTTCCACAACCATAGTCTAAAACAGATTTAGGTTTATAAGACTTACAAAAGTTTGTAAACTCTCTGGTATGTCTACGTATAGAAGTACCTGTCATTACGCCCCATTTGGCTTGGTGTATATGTTTGTACCCTATTAATAATTCTAGTGAGTTCACTTCCTTCTCGGTCTTAAATGATTGTGTTTACTTCTTCTTAGATTCTTTTTCTTTGCTAGTAATTGTTTTATCCTAGCACTTACTGGAGTTTCTGTTTCTTCTTTTGCTACTGCTTCTTTCAGAGCTTCTTCTATTTGTTTAGCCATTTATATGTTCCCAAGCCTCTTTCTCAGTTTTCCAGTGAGTAAGCTGCCCTAAAGCATCTCTTACGTTCCATGTACCTCTCTTAAGATACATCTCCCAACCCTCTGGTAGTACGTTTTCTACAGACTTTGTTTTTGGTGATTTTTTCAAATCTTTTTTATCGTATTTAAATTCCATTTTATTTCTCCTAGTGCATAGTTATCATTGTAACTACTACTCCTGATAAGGTTACAAGCAAGAATCCTGTAAAACCTATTAAGATAGACTCTATTCTAGTAGTCTTATCGTCGATTCTATTAAATCTAGTATCAGACTCACCTTCTATATCTTCTATCTTGTTAAAAATTGTTTTCCAACGTTCAGCACATATAGCTTCATGCTTTGCTAACTCTGCCGCTACATCTTTTGCTTCCATTGTTTGTTCTCCCCTTTACTCTGTGAATATTTCCACACTTATGAAAATTATATCAAAATATAGAACTCATGTCAAGTACTATTTTCGTATGGTATAGATTTTAACTGGTTCCGACTTGCCTTTTACAGTTACCTCGTCTAAAAACTCGTAATCATAACCATCCACCAAACTATGTTCTGATATAATTAAGTCGGCGTCATAATTCTTACAACTAGATTCTAACCTAGCTGCCAGATTAACAGCATCACCCAAAACGGAATAGTCAAAGCGAGTACTACTACCAAAGTTGCCCACCACACAGTTTCCCGTATTGATGCCAGCTCCTGTGTTAATTTGATCAAGGCCCTCTTCTCTAAGTGTTTCATTTAATTCCTCTAAGGCTATTCTCATTTCAATAGCCGCTTTTGTTGCATTCTCTATATGGTTCTCGTCAGGAAGCGGAGCTCCCCAGAAAGCCATGATGCAGTCTCCCATATACTTATCAATTGTACCTCCATGCTTGAGAATAATCTCAGTCTGATTGTCGAGAAAACGATTGATGAGGCTCGTAAGTCCTTGTGGATTTTTTTGATATTTTTCTGAAATCGGTGTAAATCCTCTGATGTCAGAAAAAAGAAAAGTTAGTTGTTCGGTCGACCCACCGAGTCTCAGTAATGTTGGGTCTTCCTGTAATTTTTTTACTAAGTCGGGACTTACGTACGTGCCAAATTGTTGTTTGATTTGAAGTTTCTGACGATACTCGGAAAGGAAACTCAGGAAAGTATGATACGCCCAATAAAGAATCGAGACTACTACGATACCATTAAGGTTAAGTAAGTAGGAAGATTTATAGGCGTAACCCATTCCATACATAGCACCTACTATAACTAGTACTAATGTTATTATAGAAAGATAGACTCTACTAACCGTAAGAGCCAATAAGGTGAAGCTAAGTAAACCATAGGCAAGCTTAGCAGAAAAAGTCCATGACGGTGCAGACGGTGCGGTACCTGTGATAAGATTGTGTAGTATATTTGCTTGAATTTCATGGGGGTATTTTGCTCCCGCTGGGGTCGGGACTGGATTGGTTACTCCTTCTGCTGTTGTTCCAAGTATAACAAAAGGAGCATCAATCGGTTCTTTTAAGTATTCTAATAAACTTTGTCTATAGAATGTAGTATTCCAATTCAAAAAGATACGAGCGTTCGCATCAGTATTCATCAGTGGGTAGTTTGGTATTCTAATCCACTCAATACCTTCTGGTGTTGTTTTTAGCTGGTACGAAGGATCGTTTACGGCGACTCTTAAGAGTTCCAAGGCGAAACTCGGGTAGAGTTTTGACCCTACGTTTACTACTAGGGGAATACGACGAGTAACCCCGTCTAGCTCCGGCGTAGCGGTTACTACTCCGATTCCCTTTATTTTTGACTCCAGAGTAGACTCTGTAGGTATAATTCCTGGGTATTCGTATAGCCATGGTAATGGATCCTCTCCTAATTGCGCAGTTCCTACATGAGGAGCTTTTACGTTGCGCACTTGTGTTGATGCCGCGTAGGCTAACACTGTTGGTTTTATGTCAAGTCTTCTTTCAAAGTAAGTATCTTGCATTGGGCCTCGTAAGTCTTTGTTTGGCATTAGTACTGTAATTCCTGGTACTGCCTGGGTCTGCGTTATAGCATCTCCATAAACACTTCTTGGTAAAGGCCAACCTCCATAAGTACTTACTGTTTCTTCGTCTATGTCTACTATAAGTATATTCTCATTCTGTACTGGTTCAGTATTCATGATTAAGTAGTCAAATGTTTTGAGTTCTAAAATTTTAAAAGGATAGGGATTCCATATAAGAAGTCCCATTGCTAGTACAATTGTAATTAGTTTATTCATATTAGGTCCCATCCATGGTTTGCTATAGCGTTAAGTATAATAAAGATACAAGTTGCCATATGTGTAAACCACCAAATGGTTCGTATGATAGCTATTTTATCTGCTTGAGAATCAGTTTCTCCTACCTTCTCTCCAAGGGACTTAGCCCATAATCTCCAGTATTTATTCATTATCTATTATTATTTTTGTGTTGTTTATTACGGCTAAAGTTACTAGAGTATTCGCAAAGAGTACAAAGCTCTCATCTTCTTCCCAAAATATTCCACCATATCTTGCCATCTCGGTCCATATTAGTTTATGTGCTATAAGTCTTGTCAAAGAAGGGTCTGCAGGAAGTAGAGGATTTGCTTCTGATGCATAACCTTGTTGTACTGCATGATAAGTAGTAAGTACGTCTAATGTATTGATTACAAGGTAGTACCTATGACTCGGTCTGTCAAAGTCAATTCTCATAGTGAACTTACTACGTTCTATGAGTTTGCCGTCTATCTCTATTTGGTCGTAATCCCAAGGAAGATCAACCTGAAGATTGACGGATGCGAATACTGGAGTTGTCACCAGAATTAAGAATAATGTTATAGCTTTTACCATCTTGTTCAATTATTATATTATAGCTTGTCTCACCGTTGAGGTCTAGTTGTACTGATTGGACAACGCTACGGATTATTGTAATCTTTTCTGCGTCACCAAATGTTAAAATCTGTGTTGAAGGGTCTTGCCCAAATAATGTTCCCTGTATGTCAAACTCTGAGAAAGCTTGTGCACCTCTTGATTCTTTTATTGCGAGTGCATCTAGTTCTTCGATAACTTCTAGTAAGTCTTCGAGAAAGTTTACATCTAAGTAATCTATGTCTAGTTCGTTAAAAGATAAGTCTTCTTCTAAATAATCTATATCGAGCCCATCGTAAGCGAGGTAATCGACGTCAAGAATATTATCGTTAGAGTCATCATTTCCAACTTCTCCTGCAGTTTCTTCTTCATCTTTTTTAGGTGGGCTCACAATGAGCATGTTGTTTATGATGTCAAGTGTTAAATCTAATATCATCGGAGTAGTTGGTGTACTCTCCCACATACTAGTCACTGTCGATTCATATGGTTTATTAAGTATGACCTCTCCCATGGCTGTTGCAACTACAATCTCGCCACTTGGAAGTCCCATATCGTCAGGAAGTAGAATTACTAGACTTCTTCCTAGTTCATCTACTGTGACTGTAAAATCTGTGCCACGAATGGCTATTTGCGATGTTGGTGTTTCAATCTTAATATTATTCTTATTAATCTTTCCAATACCGCCAGTAATAAAACGAGCTGTGCCACTCGCAAACTTCATTGACATCTGCGACTTGTTAGGGTCGGGGTCAAAAATTACTTTGTCTATTATAAGTTTACTATGTTCTGTAAGTCGGACTTTACTATCGTCTATGAATGTGATACCTATTCGCCCATTAGCTGTACGCACATCATCCATTTGCTCAATGTCAAATCCTAAGTCCGTGTCGTAGGGTTGGTCTCGAAGGACTTGCCCTACTCCACGTAGTTCTGTAATGCTTCCTATATCAGCATGAAGTGGTAGTACCACCATCATTCTGAATAACACAAATATTGCTATTAGACGCATTAGTTTCAATTTTCAACCAGTCGGCTGCTAAAGTAGACTGCTGTTTAATAACTGCAGTATTATTACTTCCCTCTAAGTCGAGGTAGAAGTATTTAGCATCGCTTGAACTAGCTCCATATCCAGATTGGATAAAAGTTAAGTCATTGCTGTCTCCTAGAATGTCCATATACATAGTAGCGTAATCCACATCTATGTCTACTTCTGCATCATTACTATCGCCATCGATAATCCAATCAATGTCTAAGTAACTTGCTCCAGAAATCTCAGCAATATCCATATCTGCAATGTTGAATGAACCTGTGACATCAATATTTATATCATTGCTGTCTGCTGTGTTTAGCCCGGTTGTGTCCATGCTAAAGTCCCATTCATTCGAGTCTCCATCATATTCAAAGAAGCCCGTAAAGTTATCACCAAATATTCCATCGGTTAAAAACTTATTGGAGCTTCCTATTTGATTGATGTCGAGTGTCATTGATAAACCATTTAGGACTGCTGCTGTCATTGTACCTGCAATTGCATCGTCACCTCCAATTATATTAGAGCCTCCGAGTTGTTCCAAGTCTATACTAGCATTGTTCCCTGTCTGGTCTATATAGATTTCGTTGTCTGCGAACAGACCAACTGATAAAAACAAGGCTATTAATATCCTCATTTTAGTCTCCCAAATAGTACTTCCAGTACCCTTTCTCCTGTCCATTTTGTACAAGCTCAACTACTGAAGTTTCAATAGCTGCCTGTAATGCAATAAACTTAGGTTCGTTCATAGAGTTTCCACTCTCAACCTCAATTAAGTCATTGTCAGTAGAGAAACGAAAGAAATCGTTACTCACTCCCACGGAGAGGATTGCTTTTGAAGTAAGGATGTCCAATAAGATTTCTCCTGTACTCACAGAAACCAACCTCATTGATACCACCACAGTATCCTCACGATATTGCTTGGAAGTTCCTATACCTAAATAGCGGGCTCCAGCACCCCCGGTTAATACGTTTGTATTGTAATCTACAATACCCCCTTCAATGATGACTCCAGCATACAGCAGTGGTAACTGTTTATCTTTCTCATCAAACCTTTCACGAGTAGAACGAATCAACTGACGCTCTTTTGTTAAATGGTCTAGTCCTTTTCTTTCTACTACTTTGAAGAATCCACTAGATTTCAACGCACGTATTAAATAAGCTTCTGGAGCTTGTGTCATAGCGGACGAGAAATCTGCGATTCCGTCTCTTGATTTTCTTTGACCTGTTAAGTCTTCAAATTTGTAAATAGCAACAACGGGCGTTCTTGCTGGTAGTGGTAATTGGGTAATTTCTTTTGTAACTGGTTTTTCGAGTACAGCGGCTCCTGAGAAACACTCTGCTTTCTGTATGATATCAACAAGATATTCGTAGTCCCCATCGGGGTTGCTCATGCACGGTGATATGTAACCACTGTGCGTTGCACAACTAGAAACCAAAGTCGCCAATAGGGATAGTAATAGTAGTTGTCTCACCTGTGCTCTCATTAAATATGGTCATTGTAATTGTAACTCCATCTGTTGTCCAAGTAATCAGATTGTCATACAATTGAAATGAGCCTTCCTCTGCAGGGTTCTCTCCAAACAAACTATCTACTAGTTGTCGGGATAACTGTGCATATACTCTACTTTCAAAGTTCTTTATAAATCTTGCGAGAGTTGTATTATCTGCTTCTCTCTTTGCTGCGTCAGCCAAGGCTTTTATTTCTGCCTTTACTGCGTCCTTTTTTGTTTGTTCTTGTGAGTCAATCGTCAAGTAATGGGAAGATGTTCCACTGCCTGAAAATGATGGACTCTTAAATCCGAACTTGATTTCATCTGCTGTAAGTTCCAGAATTAAGATAGGCACAATAATAAGATACCACCAATGAATAGTTCTCTCTACTTTCGTAGGTTTATTAAAGATAGCATCGTAGTTGTCACGGTAGTTATCCGTGTTCTTCTTACTTATTAATTTGTCGCCCGTTATGTCGTTTTTTGTCATTTTCTTTCATCTGTAAAACAGTGTTTACCTTTTGCTGTAAACGAATCATATCGTTATCGAGCATTCTTATCTGATCAATTAACTTTATCAAAGTCATGTGCATTTCCTTTACTGTTGGATTGATTACCTTTGTTATCTGAATCCATACGAAGTATACGAAATATCCCAAACCGACCATAGCGACAATTGGAAATCCAAATTGTTGAATTGCATCAATCACGCCTGACATCTATTGTTCCATCCTCCACAAAGTTTTCTGCCCTTGCTATTCTATCTAAATCAGGTGTAAGGTCCAGGGCAGACGATACACTTGTGTCTAATTTTATCATGTCATTATTTATAGTCTTGACTCTCGTAATAAGACTGGTCGTAAACATTTTTAGAGTATTTATTTGACCTACCACGCCATCCATAATTTGTCGCATAATGAGAAATATAAAACCTCCCATAACTACTGCAGCTGCAATGGGTGCTCCAACTTTTGCTATTAAGTCGAAAATATCCATTGGTTTACCTGAAAACCTCCTAACATACAGAAAAACACTGAAGCTTGAATAATGCTTGCATAAGTTATCTGACGCATGGGGTGAATTTGTGTAAGTTTTTCGATCCATGACTCGCTGGGGCTTAGGTTAACTGCTTGTAATACTTTCTTAGAATCCAACGCTTTCTCCACACCCACATCTGTAGGTTTCCTTTGGATTAACAAATACAAAACCTTCGTTTAATCCTTCTATTTTATAGTCTAGTGTGAGACCTTCTATATAGGGTGCTGAATCAGGGGATATGCGAAACGCTATACGCCCCCAATCCAGTACCAAATCACTTGAATAAGTTTCACTACAATAATCAAAACTATACTCCATACCACCGCAGCCGCCCCCAGTAAGACCAAGTCTAAATACATGGTTCTCCTGGTGTGCCGCTTTCTGTACAAGTCTAGTATACGCTTCATGAGTGACTTCAATCATTTCCTAAAGGACTTCTCGCCATACGTTTTGTATTCTGCTAGATTTCATTAGTTTGTGAATATTTTTCATTATTAGTCTCATTTTTCTCCTTCCAGTTTTGGATTGCTTGTTTTATAGAATCCTCAGCTAGTACGGAGCAGTGCAATTTAATCGGAGGCAATTCTAGTGCTTCCGCTATATCTCTGTCTTTTATTTCTTTTGCTTGTGTTATTGTTTTACCCTTAAGCAACTCTACAAATAATGTAGAAGATGCGATAGCACTACCGCATCCATAAGTCTTAAATCGGACATCCTGTATAACATCTGTATCAGGGTCGATTTTTAAGTCTAATTTCATTACATCTCCACAGGCGGGTGCTCCAGTCATTCCTGTAGCTACTGTGGGATCTTTAGGATCAAAACGTCCAACGCTAAATTGTTTAGGACTATTAAGTACTTCGTAGAATCGGTCTGTGACCTTTTTACTGTACGCCAACTGTTTTGATTCCAAAGACATAGTTTTCGGCTGCATTTTCTGCAAACGACTCGCTATGTCCTGTATATAACTCCTCTGCTATCTTAGTATCATTTTCAAAAAACGTGGCACCATAGTGTCCGTCTTTCTTGAAAGTCTCTGCCCTAAGGTTATCCTTAGTAAAGCTAGATAAATGTATCATTGTGGCCCCTCCTTTAAAAGTTTTTCCATTAATTTTCCATAATTACCCTGTCCAAAAGGTAGTTCTGAATTTATCTGTACATTAGTTTGATTTTTGATATTAGAAGCTTTCGCTTTCTCTAGGTCTGCCATGGCTTTGATTTCATCCATGCGCATCTTGTGAGCCATACCTAGTAAGTCTGCTATATCTTTATTAGTATAAATTTGAGATTCGTCTGCTTCGTCGAGCTTCTTCTCTATGATGTCGTCTAGTGTACTTGCTAGCTTAAATCTATTTCTGTAGCCTGTATCTAAGTACACTTGGTCTACGTATGCCTTTATTTCTCGCTTCCCTAGATATTCCTGAATAGTATTCTCATCTAGTTTGAGGCGTATGCACACGGCCTGAATGTTGCCTAACTCTAAGTAGGCATTTGCTATTTCTAGTCCTTCTGGACTCATTTTTGTTGCAATTTCATTCTTTTTCATACTTGAATTATATCAAAAAATATATCGTGTGTCAAGAACTATTTTCGTATGCATCGTCACGATGCTAATCTTTGCGTCTTTTTATAATTATGAAATTTTTTAAAAGTCGTACATACGGGGGAGTAAAATACACAGGGGGTGGACGTAGTCCACTAACCCCCCCTATATGCTTAGGCTAACGCGACAGCTAAAGAGCCGACCATAACCAAAATGCTAAGACCTAATAAAAAGAATACTATCATTTCGTTTTCATTTAGGTAATTAATCACTCTTTGTTTTTGCCTTAAAAACTTTTCGTGATTTCGTTGTTGTCGTGGCGTCCTCATGATTGCAACGCTACCCATATTGCAACTGCTAAGATTAATGCACTTGCTGTTAATACTATTACTGATTCCATTATTTTTGCTCCCATGTTATAAGGATATTAAATCCTTTATTTCTATATGCCCATGCTCTATTTTGAATCCATGCCATTTTTCCTTTCAGAACTACAACCCCTGGATTTGTATCACTTGTTATTGTTAATGTTGCCATTATTTTACTCCTTTTAATTTAAGATTTAATCTGTGAATTCTACTAGATATATTCATATACATTTTTGAACCTACCTTGACATTTTTTCTTGCACGTTCCCATGCATTGATTTTCTTGATTAATTCTTGTTTGTTTTTCGTTTTCATAATTATATTATATGCTCCTGTATTTAAAATTGCAAGGATTATTTTCTTTTTTTTCTTGACTAACACGCCTCATAATTTATAAGATAAATTATGAGGCATGGACGCTGTTTTGTCAACCCCTTTTCAGCATTTATTTTCGACAATTTCCTACCACGATTTCAGGGAAAAGTCAAGCGAAATCGTATCTAATTTCTATACATAATTACTCTGGAACATTCAACGATTGTTGTTGATAAACATTCTCTATTTGTTATACTAAATACATCAACAACATTTAACAAAGGAGAAAATATGTCATTGATAAATAAAAAAGAAACTAAGGTTAAATATTATAGCGACCTTACAAAAGGCGAAATGGTAAAGATAATATCAGAGCAAAAAGGCTTGAACTTATCGGCACTAGATAGAGCCACGAAAATAGATATAGAGGAAATAGCAAAAGCCTTAAATGTCAATGCTAACTATAAAGGGGCTAAATAATGACTCCAACAAATAGAAGCACGATTGTATGTGTTATCGATACAGAATGTACTTTTATTAACGATACCCCTAGAATGGTTTACCATTTTGGGGCTTCGTTTGGAGACATTGAACAAGAAAACTCTTTTAATGTTTTTAAAATGGATTACTACGTCAAAGAGGTAATACAGGAATTAGAACTCTTTTTATTCCAACGAAAAGAGGGAAAAAATCGCAACTTTGGATATAATCCAGCAATGGCAAGAGCCTTGAAAGATGCTATCAACAATCCACAAAAGGTTAAACCTTGGAAAGAAATAATTGATGAATGGCAAAATCTAATCAAGGTTATGAATGTTGAATATTTAACCTCTTATAATTTCAATTTTGATATTGGGGTTGATTCAAGCAAAGATGCAACCATTAGAAAAACACATCAACA
>Ga0257114_1000091_pt1 | contig 70594 bp, 72 predicted proteins | sample SI112_10mmetaG_FD_190149 | JGI IMG/M metagenome (GOLD analysis project Ga0257114, IMG submission 190149) | Marine microbial communities from Saanich Inlet, British Columbia, Canada - SI112_10m | ecosystem: Environmental > Aquatic > Marine > Inlet | place: Canada: British Columbia | collected...
ACAAGCAGAGAGTGCTGAAATTACACATAAAAGTAATGCACTTGAAAAATCAACATTAATACCAAGTGTATTTGTAGCTGCGAGGGTGAGAATAGTAATAGTAATTGCGGCTCCACCCATGTTAATGGTAGCTCCAAGTGGAATAGACACCGCAAAAATATTCTTCTGAAAACCTAGTTTTTCACAAAGACTTAAATTAACTGGGATATTTGCTGCTGAGCTTCGAGTGAAAAAGGCTGTTATGCCACTTTCTCTTAAAGCAGTAAAAATCAAGCTATAAGGATTGCTTCTAATTTTAATCCATACAATTAAGGCATTAACAAATAAAGCCATGATCAACATTGAGCTTAATAAGACCAGAAGAATTTTAGCGTATTGACTTAGTACTTGAATACCGAATTCGGCCAAAGTTCCTGCCACTAAACCTAAAATACCAAGCGGGGCCAACCTAATAATCACCCTGACAATCTGAGTAATAGCATGAGATAAATCTTGGAAACCCAGTTTTGTAGAGGCAGAGGAGTGTCTTAAGCCAAGACCAACTGCCACTCCCCAGACCAGAATACCAATAAAATTTCCAGTTATGAGGGCGTTAACCGGATTATCTACCAATTTAAATAATAAATTATTTAATACTTCTCCAATACCTTGCGGAGCAGCTAACTCAAGATTAGTTACGTCCAGTTGGATATTTGTGGGAAATAATTTGCTCATAATTACTGCTAGTAAAGCAGCACAGAGTGTACCAATGATGTACATGAATAATATTGGCCGTAATTTTGCATCTTGCCCTTGCGGCTGATTAGCTATCGCACTTATCACAAGAAAAAAAACCAAAATTGGAGCAACAGCTTTAAGGCTTTGGACAAATAAGGTTCCAAACAAAGCTAGTGAAGAAGCCCATGCTGGGGAAACTAGAGAAACAATAACTGCAACAAAGATACCTATTGCAATCTGAGCAGTTACGTCAAGGTTTATTAATTTTTTTAGAAAAGTCATATGAAAATCTATGCTTTATAATTTGTTTTATTTAATTCGTTCTAGCTTACCATCTTCCAGTCAGATCGGGATTACAAGAACAGTAGCCAGCGGCCATTTTTTTTCGACCAAAACGGCGATCACTGACTCTTCTCTCAGTCAAACAAACTAAAGTTTCTCCCGCATTACATTTTATTTCTTGCTGAGGTGAGTTAGGCGCTGTTGACGGTATCTTTGCCGATGGATACTCGGGTTGCTCTAGAGAGCCAGCACAGCCAAACAAAAATAGGGCCACTCCACATAGCCAAAACTTTTTATTATTCATTTTTCTGCCCTACTTAATATAAATTATTAAAATCGACCAAACATTGGACCACAAGCGCAGCGTTTATCGTCAGTTAACTTATTTCGACCAAAACGGCGATCACTTACACGTCTTTCGGTTTCACAAAATAACATTTCGCCTTTTTTGCAATCACTATTATCAACTTCAGGTTTTGCGATCTCCGATCTTAAAAATTCTACTAATTTAATTTTCTCTTCATCATCAATAACATCATCTACATCGGTTGAGGTGATACCTGCCGCCATTAACAGCTTTGCAAGATCCTTTGCTGTCATTTTCAATAAGTCAGTTAATTCTCCAACAGTTATAGTTGATTTATATGATGACTCCGGAGTTTTAGCACCAACTTTGACAACATCTAATGCTTGCTCAATAGCATTTACGTGTCCAAATATGTTTAAACTTGCGAGTAAAATAACTAATTTTACTGTATTCATTTCTCACCTTTATTCTGATCTCCACTTAATGTTATACACCTTTTTGATCAGAAAAAGGAAAAATAGACAGATTTTAATTATAAATGATATTTATTAACCTTCACCTAAAACATCAATTTGCATCATGTTACTAAGATCCGTTTCGGGCTGACATGAACACTTCTTACTTTTATTGTTTTTCCTACCATACCTTCCATCACTCACTCTATGAGGTGAGCGTGTTTCACATATAAGTACTTCATTTGCGTTGCACTTTAAGGCTTTATTTGGCGAGCTAGGAGCTGATGAAGGTGTCCGTGACGAAGGATATTCTCCTGAGTTTGAAGCGCACCCAGCTGTTAATAATGTAATTACTACAATTATTAGATTGAGAGATCTGGTCATTTTTTTCCCCTACTGTAATTCAAAATAGTTTAATTTAATGACACGCTAACCCATATCCACTTAGATAGCACGTAAAAAATAAATTCATTATCTATTGTACTGGAAAATTAAAGTATGGATAAGATACCTCTGATTGATATGAGAAATGCCACCACTCCAATTCGTAATTGACGAAATTAAATTGCTCCATGGCATCTTTTAATAAAAGCCTATTTTTTTGCTGTAGCGAGTCAATCTGATCTGTCTTGGTATGTGACTTTGGATCAAATAGATCATAGTTTGATCCCATATCTAAATCATAATATTCACCATTATCAGAGACCATAATAGTCAAATCTATGGTATTTCCTCTACTATGGCCAGATTGTGCGGCTATATATGGACCCAATAATTTATCTTTTCCAATATTTGGATAATATTCCAATTTGCTATCTTGATCTGTTAAGTCCTTTGTCCAAGCGATAAACTGATCCACAGCTCGCTGAGGTCGATAACAATCAAAAACCTTTAAAATCATCCTCTTTTCAAGAAGTACCTCTTGAACCCTTTTCAAGGCAAGCGCAGTATCTTTTGTTAAAAAGCATTTATTAGCAAAATAACCATCCACTGGCTTTCCTGTGAAATTATTTGCTGATGCGTATCTAGCATCAATGATTATTTCAGGTATGTAATTACCGATATCAATAAAAGGTTTCGGTAAAGAAACTTCACTCAGTTGAGAGGCACAACTAGTGATCGTCAGATAGATAATTGAAAAAATTAATAACCGCATGACTAGCCCCACATATCTGAATTATAACGAAGGGAATTTGGTCCTACCATTAAACTAGGCGACCTATCCTTATCCAATAAAAAAGGTCCATCCAAATCGATAAATTCAGTATTTTCAGTTAATAATAATGCAGGCGCCATCGATAGAGAGGTCGCTACCATACAACCCACCATAAGACCCAAATCATGCCTATGTGCTTGCTCTTTCAATCGCAATGCTTCAGTCAGTCCGCCTGTTTTGTCTAACTTTATATTGATGTAGTCATACATATCAGCTAAACGAGCTATATCATCAGTTGTATGGCATGACTCATCAGCACAAATAGGCACCATATGCTCAAAGTTAGATAAAGACGAATCTTTTCCAGCGGGCAATGGTTGTTCAATGAGTGAAACATTCAAAGAGAGGAGCTCCTCTTGCCAAAGTTTGATTTGCTCTAGAGTCCACGCCTCATTAGCATCGATGATTAATTTTGGATAGGGGGCAGCCTCTCTAACGGCACGAATAGACTCTAATACATCTTTAGCTCCTAATTTTAATTTCAATAAGTCATATGTTTTATAGATAAAGCTCTCTGCTGCCATCTTCTTTGGGCTATCCATACTCAAAGTCATAGCAGTAGTTATTTCATTCGAGAGATTTATATTGAGTTCATTATAAAGTGGTGTCTTATCAATTTTCGCTTGTAAATCCCATAAAGCACAATCAATTGCATTTCTTGCCGCTCCGGGCTTAAGAGTATCCTGTAACTCCTCACGATCTAATCCATTTTCGAGATCATTACTGATTGCCTTAATTTGGGAGATAACACTAGCCACAGATTCACCATAACGTTTATAGGGAACAGCTTCTCCTTTGCCAATATAATTCCCTTCTTGAATCTCTAGATACACGACATCTGCAGATATTTTTGAGCCCCTTGAGATGGTGAAAATCTTCCTCAAGGGCCAAGATTCATGCTTTATTGATAAAGTTCTCATTAACCTTAACCTTATATTATAGATTCAAGCAGATTATCAATACCATGCTTCATAGGATCAAACGTTAACAAGTCGAACTCTTGAGAAAGCTCATCGATTATTTGCGATGTTTCTTTTTCATCTAAAGCAACTGAATTAATCGCAATCCCAGAAACACGTACCTCAGCATTAACTAACTCAGCAGCTCTTAAATTTGCTTCAATGCACTCATTAATTGATGGCAAAGGCATATTGGGTAATCCTCGCATATGCTTGCGTGTTGGTTCATGACATAGGATTAAGTTACTAGGTTGGGCGCCATGCAACAAACCAAGACTGACCCCAGCAAAAGACGGATGGAATAATGACCCTTGACCTTCAATTATATCCCAATGTTCAGCATCATTAGCTGGACATAATTGTTCAATAGCACCACTCATAAAATCAGCGGTGACAGCATCAATCGGAATACCACTCCCATTAATTAATATTCCTGTTTGGCCAGTAGCTCGAAAATCTACAGACAACTCTCTTTCTTTAAAGCCTTTCTCAATTGCGAGTGCTGTATACATTTTACCGACCGAACAATCTGTGCCTACGGTCAATAATCGTTTACCAGTGCGAGGTTCAGCTGTGGCAATTACATCTGGACAGCTTGGAATTCTCGCTTCATATAACGTAACCTCATTACTCGCAGCCATATTTGATAAATTAGGTACACTCGAAAGTAATTGATGTAAACCTGAGGCGATATCCAGACCCAGTTTTGCTGCATTTATTAAGGTGTCATACCAACTCTCAGAGATACCTCCACCACGATTTGCCACGCCTACAATTAGAGTTTTAGCGCCACTTTCAACAGCGGCTTCAAGAGTTAATATTGGAAGTGCGATTGAGGCTTTACAGCCAGGTAATTTAATTTGACCAACACAATCATTCGGGCGCCAATCTGCTATACCATGGGCAACTTTAGCTGCTAGGTCATCTTCAACATCACCCAAAAATAAAACGTATGGTTTTTTTAATTTCAATTCAGTGGCCTCAGCAATATCCTATGAATAATACTATCGCCTTAAAGAAAAAATAAAAACCCCACATGAGTGGGGTAATTATATGGCGCGCCCGGAGAGATTCGAACTCCCGACCGCCTGGTTCGTAGCCAGGTACTCTATCCAGCTGAGCTACGGGCGCATTTATGAACGAAGTTATTACAATTATATTGAGAGATCACTAAGAATACTATGAATAATAATTAAGATTTTATCTTTAATATTCCAAATCCATCATATTAATGCTTAATATACAGAATGAGTTTAAAAAAAATTATAAGTCCTCTAGCTACAAGAATCCTAACCAGCTCAAGATTAGCCAATACAAGACGATTTCTTTATGAGCAAAAAAGAAAGTTACTTGACCAACCTCACGAGATCCACTTCTTTTTTCAGGTAGATGATCCCTATAGTTTTCTTGTGTCGCAACTGTTGGAAAAATTTAAAAATAATTATAACGTAACTATTAATATTCATTTGGTCGCTGCGCCTGATGATCAAGCTGCACCAAAAAAAAAGGAGTTAGCTAACTTCTCTCTAAAAGACGCAAAAAAGATTGCGTCATTTCATGATGTTGAGTTTGCTGATAATGCAAAATTTCCATCAGCTAAGCAAATATCCATAGCACAGCGGGCTTTAGTAGTCTCTGATGATCTATTAATTGATTGTGTGCTAATTGGACGGGAACTCTGGGGTAATCGATTTGATCCTTCAAAATATCAAAAACTTGCATCAGAAATTGAGACTGAGGCTATCATTAATAAAGGCACCTCACTGAGAAACCAACTAGGTCATTATTTGAGTGCCACATTCTATTATGCTGGCGAATGGTATTGGGGGATAGATCGTTTGCCTTACTTAGAGGAAAGATTAAGCACCCTTGGAGTAGCTAAGAATCCTAAAATAGCAATCTCTAGGTTTAAAAAAAATTGTTCGAAGATTGAATATACTCAACCAATAACCCTTACTGTTGAGTTTTTTATCTCCATTAGAAGTCCTTACAGCTATCTAGCACTTCCTGAAATTCTTGAATTTGAGAAAAATTATCCTGTTAAAACGATTATAAGACCAGTAATGCCAATGGTGATGAGAGGTCTGGCTGTACCAAAAAATAAGGTTGCTTACATCGTCATGGACGCAAACCGAGAAGCAAACCGAATTAGTATACCCTTCGGTACAATTAATGATCCGCTTGGGAATGCAGTTTTAAGAGGTTATTCACTTTATCCTTATGCGCTGGCTCAAAATAAATCAATCGAATATCTTTTGGAATTCTGTCGTCTTGCCTGGGCAAAAGGAAAAGATATGAATAGCGAAAAAAACTTAAGATTAGCTATAGAGAATATTTCATTGGACTGGCATCAAGCCAAACTTCATCTAGATAACCCTGACTGGCAAGAATCAATTGAAGATAATAGGCGAATACTTATCAAATCAGGTCTCTGGGGTGTTCCGAGCTTTCGTTTGCTCGACGCTTCTCAAAATGAAGTCTTTTCCAGCTGGGGCCGAGATAGAATCTGGCTTCTTACCCGTGAAATCAACAATGCACTAATAAGAAATTAAAGGAGAAAATATGAAAAACTCAATACTTTCAATCATTATGGTTTGCTTAATTCTAATCACAGTAAAAATATATACTCCAATAGCCAATGCTAAAGTCTCTGGCATGAACGGTTTTGATTTAAGCCAAGATTATGATTTTAGACAGGCTGTGGGCATAATTGTTGAAGATTGTGAAATCAAAGAGAATTATATAGATTGTTAATTAATAGCATATTATTTATTACTGAAAAAAGGCAATACAATGGCCGACTATGACTTCATTATTGTTGGTGGTGGTTCAGCTGGATGCGTACTTGCAAATCGATTAAGTGCAATTTCAAGCAATAGGGTATGCCTCCTCGAAGCAGGGGCCAAAAATAATGATATCCGTATCAGTACACCCATGGGATTTCCTTTTATTGTCGGACGAAATAGTAAATACAATTGGAGTTATGAGACAGAACCACAACTCGCATTTGGAAAAGTTGCTCTCCCGCAAGCAGCATCCTATCTCGTCGATTCAATTGGAGATGTACATAAAACCAATATAGAAAACGAGGAGCATAGGCGAGGATTCCAACCCAGAGGTAAAACGCTTGGAGGATCGAGCGCCATTAATGCCATGCTTTATGTTAGGGGGCAAAAGGCTGATTATGATAATTGGTTAAACTTAGGTAATAAAGGGTGGTCATATGATGATGTTTTGCCTTATTTCAAAAAAGCAGAGGCTAATGAAGTTCATACTGATGAGTTTCATGGTAATAGTGGACCACTGAATGTAAGTAATATTCAAAATAAGAATGATCTTACAGAAGCTTTCATCAAGGCAGGCTCAAAAATTCATAACTACAATCATGACTTTAATGGTAGAAATCAGGAAGGTATAGGCTACTACCAGGTAACACAGAAAAGAGGAAAGCGCTGGAGTTCAGCTAAAGCTTATCTTGATCCAATAAAGAGTAGATCCAATTTAACCATAATAACCGATGTCACTGTCGATAAATTAATTATTAAAAATGAGAAAGTACTGGGTGTTACCTATCTTGATAAACGCAACCGTGAATGCAGCATTTATGCTAAAAAAGAGACTCTTCTCTCCGCTGGAGCATTTGGCTCGCCACAAATACTACTCAGATCTGGTATTGGTCCAATTAATGAACTAAAAAGACATAACATAAAGATAGAAAAAGTTCTTCCAGGGGTGGGAAACAATCTCCAAGACCACATCGATTTCGTTCAGTCATATAAATATAATTCATTAGATGCCATTGGATTCTCAATAAAATCATTTTTATACAAGTTTCCTCTCGAATTTCTCAAATATATCATAGGCAGAAAAGGTCAATTTGCCTCATCAGTCGCAGAGGCAGGTGGGTTCATCAAAACCTCGCTCGAAGAAGACACTCCAGATGTGCAAATTCATTTTGGTATAGCAATGACAGTTGATCATGCAAGAACTTTACTTTGGGGGCATGGTATAAGCTGCCATGTATGTCTATTAAGACCTCAATCAGTGGGTACGGTAACCTTGAATTCAAGCAATCCATTAGATCCGCCTTTAATTAATCCAAATTTTCTATCTAAGAATGAAGATATGAAAAAAATGATACGAGGATATAAAGAAATGCTAGCGATCTTAAATGAAGAGCCGCTATCTAAATATACTCAAAATCCTATCGATAAAATTCCTGATCACAGTGATAAAGAAATAGAAAAAGCTATTAGAAATAAGTCAGATACTGTTTATCATCCAGTGGGCACTTGCAAAATGGGTATCGATGACATGGCAGTGGTTAATCCAGAATTAAGCGTAATTGGTCTTCAGAACCTTAGGGTTGTGGACGCGTCAATCATGCCTCAAATAGTCAGCGGCAATACTAATGCACCTACCATAATGATTGCTGAAAAAGCGGCTGATCTCATAATCAATCGTTATGCATAATTAATTAGATTCAGGAGAATACAATGACAAAATTACCTGTAACAATTTCATTTACTGGAGTAACCAACTTACTTGGTATAATCGGAATCATAGGCTCACTTGTTTTTGTCGGGATGGAACTGAGACAATCTCAACAAATTGCTCTAGCTGCTCAACAACAACAAAGAGCGGCCTTAATTACAGAAGTAATTGGCACATTTTCAGATGCCAATCCACCCATAAGCTTTTTAGATTTTCTAAATCAAACTATAGATATGGATGATAAGAATAATCGTGCTACCACTGAGACCTATATGTATCGAGTGTGGATGATATATGAGAATGACCACCTCCAACATAAACTGGGATTAATGGATGAAGATGTATGGCAAGCTAAATTAACCTCTATGCGAGCAATATATGGCATGTGCCAATACAAAGAGGTCACTAGATTTGCATTATCATATTCGAGTCAAGATTTAAGGGAAACACTACAGGGTTCTGGACCAAATCCTTGTCCATAAAAAATTATAAGTGTTGGTTAATTAGCTTGGATAATCTCTGTGCGTAACGCTTCTAAGTAATCAATCCAAGGTTGATTTATACCTTGTGCTTTTGCGCCTTTTATCATGTATCCCAGGTACTTAATAGAAGGAATAAATGGACCTTTAGGAGTGACAACACGATACAAATCAGCATTATACCAAATACCATCTTCTGTTATGACTTTGAATGTTTCACGTTTATATATTCCTAATGGAACGTCCTCCAAAACATCCAATTCCTCCATCTCTGATTTTTCAATCGTGTAAATAACGCCTTGAACCATTCCACCTGGTTTTTCAATGATACTGCTTATCCCACCCTCTAAGTCTGTAGAGTATTTCCTAAATTGGATCTCAAAATTTGGTAATCTGGCAAGCGAAATAAATTTTAAACTCGGCGTCCACTGTCGCATATAATCTTCATCAAGATTTGAGCCATAACCAAAGTAATAGATAACATTATCATTTTCGGGATTTTTTCCACCAGTATCATAATCAGCAGACATAGATACTCCGCTTATTGCAAAAATGAGAGCAAAAATAACTAGCTTCTTATTCATAATCACTAAAGACTACAGAACCTGCAGAGTTTTGTGAAGTAGAGGTAGTTAGATTGGGTTTAAATTTATTTTTAATTAACACAAGAGTGTGGCGGAGAGCGAGGGATTCGAACCCTCGATGGGCTATTAACCCATACTCCCTTAGCAGGGGAGCGCTTTCGACCACTCAGCCAGCTCTCCATACCTTTAATTGTAAGGGTTTCAGCCTGATAGATTATTTCTTACCTATGAGCTGTACTGCAATAGTACTGCAATTACCCTCTACTTCTCCCCGATAATTATCTATTGAACGCTACTTCAAATATTATCTGGTTGGAGATTATACATCTCATCTTATCTGCAAGTCACTCATTAGTTGTCCTACTTTTTTACTGACGCAAGTCAGCTCTCTATTGCAGGGAAGGCAAAGTTTCTAGGTGGGTAGGCAGTGTGCCATGCCGGGTAGGTGGGATATATATCTAGTAGTCGAACATTTTTAGCCAGATTTGGCTGTTAAGTAGATTGGTTTAATTATAGTTTACTTCTTCCTAATTGAATCTTTTTATTAAACCATCTGAATTATTTTCATCATTGCATAGGTCGGGAAGACTTCTAACATAATCTTCAAATGGCTCTATAAATATTTGTGCTTCAAAGACATAACGTAAATGACAATGATTCCATTGTAATTCAGTATATTGTTTTTCTTTATCCCAAATAACTTGATCCATCATTCCTTGTGTATATTGATAGAAGTTATTCTCGTTTACAGTCCAATAATAAACTTGGCGTTGTTCTCTATTGTAACGCTGAATTTCTGATTGATTCTCCCACGCTATATTTTCAACTCCAATTTCTTCAGGGCTAAACTCATAAGTAGATAATATTTGATTTGTTCTAAGTATTGTCCTTGATTGCTGTTGACCTGCTATTGCTATTTTTTGTGTTTGTCTTAATTCTAAGCCCACAAATATCAGAGAAGCAATCAAACCAATTACACCAACTATCTGAAAAAGCTGATTGTATTTGGAAAGACTGTTAATCGAGAAGATACTTTTATTCATTTTCTAGTTCTCTTCACCCATTAATGTTTCACATGTATTAGGTAGCTTCTCGACTATCTCTTTAAGATCTGGATGTATTCCAGCTTTTCTTCGTTCCCATATCCTTTTTGCGATTATACATTCTTCTCTATTACGTCCATTCAAATTTCGTATCATTTGATTATTTAGTTTTATGAGAAATTGAGTTTCATCTCTATATCCTTTCCGATATAACTGGTAGTCGAGATCATAGATATTCCAAAAACTATTTTTTAGAGAAATAACAAATTCTCTATTTTCCTCATTAACACCATTTTCTAACCAATCAATTAAATCTATATCATTCTCAGCCCATTTCTGTTGTATTCCGACTACAAGATGAACTCTCTCTTGTTGTTGATCAATTAAAGCTATTTCTTGTGACTGCCTTAACTCTAAACCCACAAATATAAGAGAAGCAATTAAACCAATCACTCCAACTATCTGAAAAAGATCACTGTATTTAGAAAGACTGTTAATTGAGAAGATACTTTTATTCATTAGTGAAGCCTACACAACTAACAAACTCTTGTGAAGACTGGTTTTGTTTTAGGTACAGGCTCTTGATGGAATGGCTTCAATAAGTTTTACAAATTCTTTATCGAGCTGTCTTGTTTTCACATCCCATACACGCTCTAAAATTTTACACTGCCTATTTATCTGATCTTCACGTGATTTTATTCTCTTCATAATCGCGTATCTAGATTGCCAAATATTTTCATCCATCAATCCTAATCTGTATTTTAAATAATCAGTCTCTGAAATATTCCAGAACATATGTTGGAAGTTATAAAAAAATACTTCGTATTTATCATAGTCATTTTCTGGATGAAGATAAGCTAAATTATTATTTGTCGCAGTATTATATAGATCAGTAAATGCTTATGTTCTCTCTACTTGTTGTTCAACCAACGCAATTTGCTGAGACTGCCTCAACTCCATACCTACAAAGATCAAAGATGCAATCAAACCAATCACACCGACTATCTGAAATAGTTCACTGTATTTGGAAAGACTGTTAATTGAGAAGATGCTTTTATTCATAAGCAAAGCCTACATAACGTTAAGTTAATTTTCATAAATGGCTTGATCAACCAAATCAATAAAACCAGGAGTTGATGATAGGAAAAATTCTTTATTATCCTCCCAAGCAAAATCTGGCATTTGTTTTGCATTGACTGAGTATGCATCATTCCATAGCTTCCAGTTAGAATCACTCATCCGTTTTTCATTATGGTAATCAAATGCTTTTTCCCAATTATTGAAATCATTTAATCTAAGCCTAGTATATTGAAATCTTTCTATCTCGTTTAATGTATCTGTATTTTTTTCTGCTCTCATTATTAGAGATGCTAAAATAGGATCTGAGGCTATTCTTAAATTAAATTCTTCACTGCTGCGGTATAACGTGGAATCAATTTCAGAAGTATCGATTAATCTCTGTTGATTATATTCAGTAATGGCGTAAATAAGTGAAATAATAACCATAATACAAGCCATAACCTGAGAGAGATTTGCTAGCTCAGATGTTGCTAATTTCTTAATCACCAAACCACCTTACACAACTAACAAACTCTTGTGAAGGTTAGGTGTAAAATATAACGGCTGCCGGCAAGCACAAGGGTCTGCAAACAAAATTGTGTCATTGATGTTGAAGCTTACGGTCAGGTTTTCAATTGCTCCCTACCACTTGGACAGGTCATCGTATGAGATAATCATATCTTTGTGTTCAACGAGCAACTCGAAACGTCGTTGTTCCTCCTTTCTAAAAGTTTCCTGATCAGGGTACAATTCTTCGAGGATAGCGGTTCGATTGAAATCTTCGTAGGCGGTTTTCGCATCTGGGTAGACAATTGTAAATCGAATATCCCAACGATCGGCTTCGCCATCGTGATCAATCGGATAGGCGGCTTCCATGTGAACGATGCGACCCAATTCCTGTAATCGTTGTAATACGGGATAGTGATTCTTTTTGTACAGCTCCATCCATTCGTCAAAATAGCCCCATTTCACTTTATAATAAAATTCGTAAGAAAAGTCATCGCTAGAGTTATCTGCCGCAAGTACGGTGGAAGATAACCCGCCAATCCCTATAAATAGAATAAAAATCGTCGTCATATAAAATGTTTTAATTATTTTTTTCATTTATTTTCCCCTTTGCAATAAGCCTACACAACCTTACAAAATTTGTGAAGGCTAGGTGTTGGTTTAGGTACAATCCTTTGAAGGTATTGCATTAATCAGTTTTACAAATTCTGAGTCTAGCTGTGTGCTTTTCCCTTGCCATACTCTTTCTGCCGTATGACATGCTCTGCTCGTGTAATTCTCTCTTGATTTATTTCTTTTCATAATGTTATATCTTGCTTGCCATATGCCTTCATCCATTAGTCCAAGTCTGTATTTGAGGTAATCCGTCTCCGAGACATTCCAGAACATGTGCCAAAAGTTATGGATGTATAATTCATATTTATCATAATCGTGATCACGATAAAAATAGGCTATTCCGTTATTCGTAGCGGTATTAATAACTTCAGTAAAGACTTTCGTTCTTTCCACATGTTGTTCGGCAAGAGCAATCCGTTGAGATTGTCTTAATTCCAATCCCACAAATATCAATGAAGCAATCAAACCTATTACACCGACTATCTGAAACAGTTCGCTGTATTTGGATAAGGTATTCATTGAGAAGATGCTTCTGTTCATCACACAAGCCTACACAACTAGCAAACTCTTGTGAAGGTAGGCGTGGTTTAGAACTATGTACAGACATCGCTCCTAGCTCCAAATCACCCCCCTTAAAGGGGTGTGTTATCTAACTAAAAAGATAAAGTAATGGTAAGACCTAGCTATGCTCCTGAAGGCTGAAAAGGGAGCTATTTGTTCCCTTTCTGAACCAAACTCTTTCAGGTAATACCTAACCATAGGTAGCTATTGTAGTCCTGAAAAGGGAGCTATTTGTTCCCTTTCTCAGCCTATCTAGGTTCAGGCATACCATACAGGCTCTAAGGCTTTGCTAAATCATCAGATGGAGTTAGACTGAGGTTATGAACGAAACAGATTTATTAAAGCTTAAAAGTCTTAATTCCTGTGAGGCTTGGCGTGCAAGGGGAGAGCCCTTAATACGCCTATTAAGCTTGGTGATTAGTTAGCAATGCCCACGGCCCCATCACGGCGAGGGTCTGCGGCTCCTGTCCATTTCCCGTTTTCAAAAGCGAGTGCATGAACTCCTCCAAAATAGGGATCATACTGACTATCAGAGACACCATAAGCTGGGCGGTATAGGCTGAGGCCATAGTTGCCCATGCCTATTAATAGTGAGTTTTCAATGACCGGGCCTTCAATATAAGCCTTGTCATCGGGAACTAAATGGACGCGATAAGCATCTACAGCCTTTGCAATGCTTGGATTTACATCTATCCAATAACTGGAAACTTGGGCAACAGCTGAAATGATACGGGCGCTACCAGGGCTGCCTAAAACCAAAACAGGTTGATCCCCTTTTTTCACAATGGTTGCACTCATAGAACTAAGGGGCATTTCCCTGGCCTTTAATACAAAGGGGGTCCCGTCGTCTTCAAGGCGAAAGGACTGCATATAATTATTATACAGGAAACCCAAAGTCGGATGGACAGTCTTAGACCCAAAATAACTATCAATACTTTGTGTAACTGCTACAACGTTACCTTGGTTATCAACCACAGAAAAATGCGTGGTTTCGCCACCAGTTTGCTTTTTATACTGTTCGACTAAACGCTTAGCCTCCTCTTTTGAAATCTTTTGCGATATATCTTGATTGTAGTCTGTAAAGCTAGAAACCGGTGTGTATTTACGACTACTATGACCAATACGCATGGCATTTAATAACGCCAGGCGACGATTGGAATCATCCTGATTAATGCTTTCAATGTTGCTTTGCTCAAGACTATTCAGAATTTGTAAAACCACCCAGCCCCCAAATGGTGGTGGTAATGTAACGACCTCATGCCCCCGGTAAGTGGAGGATAGCGCTTTTATTATTCGAGGTTCAGGGAAGTTTTTTAAATCGTCTGCCGTTATCCAGCCACCATTTTCGCGCATATCTTTTGCAATTTCTTGGGCAATTTTTCCAGAATAAAAATCTTCAGCCCCGTCTTTTGCCAGACGTTGAAGTGTATTTGCTAAAATTGGTTGCTTTAAAACTTCACCAACTTGGTAATTGGTTCCATTAACTTTGATAAATATATTATTTGCTTCAGTTTGCTTTTTTAAGTCATCTCCGTAAAACCGGAAAGCGCGTTGTCGAAATGGTCCAATTTCCACACCGTTTTTTGCGAGTTCAATGGCCGGAAGCACCAAGGTAGACCAGTCAATTTCACCGCTACCAAATTTTTGGTGTGCGAGTGATAGTACTTTAAGTGTTGAAGGGACAGTCGATGCTGTACGGCCTTTTGCTAGTTGGCTTTTTGTGACATTATCAGGAATGTTTGCAGGCGACCAGGTCGTACCGTGAATAACAAATGGCTCACCGTCTTTAGGCTGAATGAGCATGACGGTTTGTCCCGCAATACCCGACCCTGCTGGTTCACTAACCCCCAGAGCAAGAGAAATAGCGACTGCTGCATCAATAGCATTCCCACCTTTTTTTAGAACTTGAATGCCTGCATTTGTCGCTTCTGGCGATGCTGAGGATACGATGCCTTTAAAATTCTCTTGAGAGTAGGCCGCCAAGGGCGATATGCCGATAGAGCTTAAAACGGTAAAAACCGTGATAGTTTTTAAAAAATTCATAATTCATCCTGATAATATTTATTTATTCGAAAATATTAACAAATAATATAAAAGGCAAGGTGTTATAACTATACGTTATGAGTGTATAGATGAAAAATTATTGTTAGACCTCCCGCTTCACTGTAGCAAGAAGCGTCGGAACAACGTTCTAAATGGTGCCTTGAAGGATTAGACAGAGCCCCCGTCCCCCAGGGAAAATGGCTGTTCCTGGCACCTGATCTTTCAGCTGCAAAGGGCAAATAATATAAATCAGTTGTTTCTTTAAAAGATTCCACTTATGGCTAAAAGCAGGCTCTTTCGGGATGCTGTTAATTCCGCCTGCTTATGACCCAAAGCGGACATTAGACCTTGCTGTAATGTATAGGCCCCAACAAAGAGCTGGTTTAGAAATTAAAAAGCTTTTTGATGATGAAATTATTTTGGTTTCAAGCCCTAATGCCTTAGACCCTAAATTTGGTAAAGATTATATGTTTATAAATTGGGGGCCTGAATTTCAAAGTGACCATTCTTTAAATTTTCCAAATTTGAAGAACCCTAACCTATCACTTGATCTCAGTGTTTTGGGTATTGACGTTTTGTTAAAAGCTAATGCATCTGGATATTTTCCCCGGCGGACAGTAGCAAATTTTTTGGAAAAAAAAGAACTTATTGAAATAAAGGGTGTACCAATATTTTCTTATCCAGTTTTTAGTGTGTACCGACATGATTTACCAAAAAGTATAATCCGCAAAGTAAATGAAGGCATGAATGCAATTATAGGAAGTTATAAACAAGAAGGTCATATTTCATCTTAACTGGTTAAATAATTATCTGTTCAAAACCCTAAAGCCACCTGATTGACTTTATCCATTTTCTTTTTAAGGTAAATGTGGTTTACAAATGCCCTAATTATTTCTTCATAAATTTGAAAGGTTTTGGCTTGGAATCACCACGTCAAACCGTTGCCAATTACGAAGGTGGTTCATGGTATTTGAAGGCTAAATATACATTTTAAATTTACCTTTGATTTTTATTTAAAGGGCGGCACTTTGGGTTGCTCTTTTTTTTGTTTAAGTAAGTCCTTAACTTTGTGAACGAGCACTTGATATATAATCTGACAAAATCGCGCAGGCCTGCACCACGCGCGGAGCAACGGCATTTGCAAACACGCTGGACTTCACATCAGGGTGCTCTGCCAAATAGTTTAATGCCGCCTTGCCATCGTAGTCGGTAATAGCAAGTCGAAGCGTAAGGACCTGTGGGTCATCCCCAAAATCTACGCCAGGAAGGGTGGCAAGGGAGTGGTGATCTAACAGGTTATCGGCTAAATCGGTGCTGGTTTTAACACTGTACGCGTTGGCCAATTGACTATAAAACTGGCTAAAGTCAGGATACATGTAAAAGGCTCCAACCAACGGTGGATATTCAATACCCATTTCCAAAATACAATCGCGCACATAGTTGCTGACCAGCCCATGTGCTTTTGTACATAATTGGATATGGTCTTCCACGTCTTGGTTGCCTTCTAGAGCTGCGATAGATGCGTATTGTATGGGGTGGGAAACGCAAGACCAAGTTTCACTGGCGATTGCGGCCATGTCCCCAAGCAATCCGGTAAGAGACTTTGGAATAAACGCGAAGCCCACCCGGTATCCACCAATGGATAGATGTTTAGATAGGCCCGTTGTGACAATAGTGCCTTCTGGGTAATAATGTGCGATAGATTGATGCGGGAGGGAATGACTAACTAATCCGTAAATTTCGTCTGAAATTACGATTAAGCCATTATCCCGACAGGCATTGGCGACTTCTTTTAATTCGCTTTCACTGAAGCCTAGCCCGGTTGGATTATTGGGATAATTAAGAATAATTTTGGTGGGATTAAGTCCGTTTTCGCGCGCACTTTTCACGGTTTGACTTATAAGCGCTCCTCTTAAGGCGTGGTGATGTTTGGCTTGGGTTGGTATTTTTATGGCACTGGTGCCAGCCAATTGCGCTTGGGGTGCGTAACTCACCCATGATGGTGTTGGTAACAATAAATCTCCCGCAATTGCCAGTTGGGATGCAAACAGTAAATCTTTACTACCCGGCGCAACAAGGGTATCAACGTTAGCGCCATTAAAACCTAATTTTTTTGATAGGGTATTGCGCGCCAATTCACACAATTGCGGCAAGCCTAATGTGGGGGGATATTGATTGCTGGCAGACGCAGCTTTTAACGCGTCTTGGATATGGGAGTGCACAGGAAATGGGCTTTCACCGAAGCCCATATGAAAAACAGATTCGCCAGCATTGCGCATGAGCGCTATTTTTTCATTCACCTTTAACGTTGCTGATACTGGTACGCCTTTTACGCGGGCGCTGGGTTGATAGTTAAGTGTTGCCATAATATTAACTCCTTCAAATAAATCAATAATAGTATTCAACAGAAAAGTCATTAAGTAGTTCCAATATTAATTTAAATGGTAACCTAGAAAAATACATTTTTTAGGAGAAAAACATGAAACAAGAAATTTCAACAAAATGGTTTACTATTGCTACAAATCTTGGTGTGATTGTCGGATTAATTTCAGTTATATTTCAAATGATAGAAGATCGAAATCTTTTAAAAGTCACCCTAACTAATGATTATTATCACTCTTATATCAATGCCGATACACTCTTTGCTGGTGAAAACCTACCAGCAGTATATGAAAAGGCACTGCTCAATCCAAAAGGTTTAAGTATTTCAGAAATGCGAATAATGGAAGCACAAACATTCTCTCCCATTAATCGCTGGATCAATCTTTATAGAATGGCTGAAGCTGGTATCGTGGATGATACATTTTGGAAATCTCAAATTGATTTAGATACCACTTATTATCTTGGAACCCCATATGCATCAGCTTGGTGGGAGATATCAAGTCCATTATGGTCGTCGGATTTTCTTCCTGATGAAGTAAGAGAGCGGATCGAAATAAATCTATATAATGATAATGGTAAGCCAAAAACGAGTTATACAAAAAATTATTATGAAAAAATTAAAAACGCAATTAAAGAGGATTAATTAAATGGTAACCGTATTAGTGACTGGAGCAAATCGTGGGCTAGGACTTGAATTTATCAGTCATTATCTTGACAGAGGGGATCATGTAATTGCCACATACAGGGATATAGCAAGCTCAAGTGAGTTAATTAAGATGAGTGAAGATCATGATAATTTAATGACGTTTAACTTGGATGTAGATTCAGAAAAGTCCTTAACTAATTTTTCGAAACAACTAGGTAATATTCCTATTGATATTTTTATTAATAACGCGGGTATCTATGGGCCAAGAAACTCTTCATTTGGGCATGTAGGTACTGAAACTTGGATTCCCGTCCTAAGAATTAATACCATCGCACCAGTATTACTTACCCAGTTGATTATTGATAATTTAAGAAACGGATCGGTCAAAAAACTAATCTATATTACTTCAAAAATGGGTTCGATCGATGATAATTCTGGTGGCGGATCATACGTTTATCGAAGTACTAAAGCGGCTCTAAACGCAGTCGTGAAGAGTTTATCCATCGATCTGAAAAATGAGGGAATGATTGTCACGCTTTTGCACCCAGGATGGGTGCAGACAGATATGGGTGGCCCAAACGGGCTAATTGATAAAAATACAAGTGTCTCAGGAATGATTAAAGTTATAGATGGCTTGGAGCAAGCGCAGTCTGGTAGTTTTTTAGATTACACTGGATGTCATATTCCATGGTAATCACTCAATCTCATGATCCCCATCATCTTGAATGCGATCAAAAATTTCTTCTCTATGCACGGCCACATCTTTTGGGGCATCTATTCCGATTCTTACTTGGTTACCTTTTACCCCAAGCACTTTTATGGAGACATTCTCTCCTATCATAAGTGTCTCACCAGCTCGTCTTGTTAGTATTAACATTTATAAACCAACCTTCTACAAATCAATATTATGAGTAAACAATAACCTGAAATTTATTCATTTCATATGTAACTATATAAAAATTTTCCTCATAGTTCATCTTTTATTAATTTGAGTGCTGATTCTAATGCCTCATCTATTTTTTCTTTATCTGGGCCACCGGCCTGAGCGAAATCTAGTCTACCACCGCCTCTACCACCAACTATTTCTGCGATTGATTTAATTAAATTTCCAGCGCTAATTTGCTTATTAAGGTCTTTTGTCACGCCTACAGCTAATTTTACTTTATCCTCATGTATCGATCCTAAAATCACAATTGCACTGCCTAACTTATCTTTAAATTTATCAATGGCTGTTCTCAAACTTTTTGCGTCTAAGCCGTCTAATCTCTGAATCAAGACATTAATCTTTCCTATCTTAATGGCCTGCTCATTAAGATCAATCGAATCACCACCTAGTATTTGTTGTTTTGTGGCAGCGAGTTCCTTTTCTAGGGTTTTATTTTGTCTTAAAAGTTGTTCAATTTTAGGCAATATTTGTTCTGAGGAAGTTTTTAGAAAGGACGCTGCATTCTCAATGGTGTCTTTATAAGATGTTAACCTCTCAATGGCTACCATTCCTGTCACCGCCTCTATTCGTCGCACACCAGAAGCTACTCCACCTTCAGTTATAATTTTGAACAGCCCTATATCACCAGTTCGCGTCACATGGGTGCCACCACATAACTCAATGGAGTAATCACCAAAGTTTAGGACCCTTACCTTATCTGCATATTTTTCACCAAATAATGCCATTGCACCTGATTTTATTGCATCATCATAAGTCATAAGCTCAGTGTTTCCTTTGTGGTTGCATTGAATATGATGATTTACTTCTGACTCGATTTTGGAAAGCTCCGTCTTAGATAATGGTTTATTATGAGAGAAATCAAAACGTAAGCGATTAGCATCGACCAAGGATCCTTTTTGCACTACATTATCCCCAAGTATATTTCTCAAAGCAGCGTGCATTAGATGCGTAGCAGAGTGGTTAGCAGCGATACGAGAACGTTGGTGATTATTGATACGCATTTTTACTTGATTACCGACTGCTATTTCTCCGACATCAACCACACCAAAATGCATGATCGCATCGCCACTCTTCTGTGTATCTGTCACCTTAAAAACACTATCCTCGGTCTCGATAATACCCGTATCACCAACTTGTCCTCCAGATTCAGCATAAAAGGCAGACGCATTTGTAACTATCATACCCTCTTCCCCGACTTTAATGGAGGCTACGGGAGCTCCTTGTGAAAATAATTCAGTGACAGTCGAATCATTATCCATAAATTCATAACCTAAAAATTCTGAATGTGTGGTTGTTTCAACAATTAATTCCTTGGTTTGACTAAACTTATTTGCTTCTCTAGCTCTGGAGCGCTGTGTCTGCATTGCCTTCTCAAAGCCATCCATATCAATAGATATATTACGCTCACGGGCGATATCATTAGTCAAATCAACTGGAAAACCATATGTATCATATAACTTAAAAGCAATCTCGCCAGGTAACCTAGTGCCCTCTATACTTAAAATTGCCTCTTCAAGAATTTCCATTCCTTGATCTAAAGTGACAGAAAAACGTTCTTCCTCCGCCTTAATTATATCTTCAATATTTTTCTTTGAACTCACCAACTCAGGATATGCATCACCCATTTCTTTAGCTAATGGTGCTACTAATTTATAAAAGAAAGCGTCTTTAATACCTAACTTTTTACCGTGACGAATCGCCCTTCTGAGAATTCGCCTCAAAACATAGTTTCTACCCTCGTTACCAGGAATAATGCCGTCAATAATTAAAAAAGAACAGGCGCGAATATGATCAACAATGACATTCAACGAGCTTGATTCTTGTGCTTTTATTGCCAATATTTTCTTTGTTGCAGAAATTAAGTTTTTAAATAAATCAATCTCATAATTACTATGTACCGACTGCATCACTGCTGCCAATCTTTCCAATCCCATTCCAGTATCAACAGATGGTTTTGGTAGTGCTGTCGTTGAGCCATCTTCACCACGCTCAAACTGCATAAAGACCAGATTCCAGATTTCAATATAACGATCTCCATCCTCATCTTCAGAACCTGGAGGGCCTCCAGCTACATCCGTTCCATGATCATAGAATATTTCACTACAAGGACCACATGGGCCAGTGTCACCCATTGACCAAAAATTATCTTTTTCTCCTAATCTAGTGAATCGTTCTGGATCAATCTTAATTGTGTTTAGCCAAATATCTGCAGCTTCGTCATCATCCTTAAAAACTGTAACCCATAATTTCTCTTTGGGTAATTTAAGGTTATTAGTTAAAAAATCCCATGCCTGAATAATAGCCTGCTCTTTAAAATAATCACCGAAACTAAAATTACCCAGCATTTCAAAAAAAGTGTGATGTCTTGCAGTATAGCCAACATTTTCAAGATCGTTATGTTTGCCACCTGCACGAAGGCAACGTTGTGAGGTAACTGCACGTTGATATTTTCTTTTATCTTTCCCAAGAAATACATCTTTAAATTGAACCATACCAGCATTAGTAAATAACAAAGTTGGATCATTACTTGGTACAAGTGATGAGCTTCTGACTTTCTCATGATCCAAATCATGAAAATAGTCTAGGAACCTCTGTCGTAAATCATTGCTAGTAAAGGATTTCATACATCAATAGTGTATAGATAAAAAGAAAATAATAACATTCTCTTTTTAGGATATTTCTCAAAGTCGAACAATCGGTAGTGTCATGAAATTTAATTTTTCAAAGCAGCTGAAATCTGCTCCATATTGAACCCTCGTGACTGAAGAAAACGAATTTGACGTGATTTCTCTTTATATTCGACTGGTGATTCTACTCCAAACTTTTTTATTTTTACCTCCCTCGCCAAATCGAACCAATCCGCCTCTAAAGCTGCCAAAGCCAAATCTATGACTTTTCTGGGAAGTTTTTTAGCTTCCAGTTCATGCATTATTCGTGCTGGGCCCTTACCTTGTTTGTATCTGGAGCGAGAGTAACTCTCTGCAAATCGAGAGTCATCCTGCAAACCATCTTGTTTTAGTTTTTCAACAGTCTCAGCTGAAACCTGACGTGAGTAACCTTTTGTTTGTAATTTTAAAATTAACTCTTCATAACCGTATTCTCGTATAGCAAGAAAATCCATACCTTTTTTTCGCGTATTTTTCGGGTCAACAGATTTTTTATCACGCTGCGGGTGAAAGAGATCAGCATTTAATTCATTAATAGATTTTTTCACTACAACTATTATTTAAATTAAGACTCTGTTGCCTCGGAGCCAGTTTCTTCATCTGACGATTCATCATTGGCAATATCTTTTTTTGCTGGAAGTAATGTTGCTCTAATCTGTTCTTCAATATCTTTCGCAATCTCTGGATTAGTACGTAAAAATTCACGAACATTTTCTTTACCTTGACCAATGCGATCTTCCTTATAACTGTACCAAGATCCTGATTTCTCTATTAATTCTTGATCTACACCATAATCAATAATCTCACCCTCGCGTGAAATCCCTTCACCATATAATATTTCAAATTCAGCCATTTTGAAGGGTGGTGAAACTTTATTTTTAACCACTTTAACACGGGTTTGATTTCCTATAATCTCATCACCCTTTTTGATTGCTCCAATTCTTCTTATATCTAATCTTACAGACGAGTAAAATTTCAAAGCATTCCCACCGGTGGTTGTTTCTGGACTACCAAACATAACTCCGATCTTCATTCTGATTTGGTTAATAAAAACCACCATAGCATTTGATCGTTTGATATTACCTGTGAGTTTACGTAACGCTTGTGACATTAATCGTGCTTGCAGTCCCATATGTGAATCACCCATGTCACCTTCAATTTCAGCTTTTGGAGTTAAAGCTGCTACCGAATCAACAATAATGATATCGACGGCTCCTGAACGGACTAACATATCTGTTATCTCGAGAGCTTGTTCACCCGTATCAGGTTGCGATACCAGTAATTCGTCAACATTAACTCCTAACTTTCCCGCATACTGAGGATCTAAGGCATGTTCAGCGTCAACGAATGCAGCAGTACCTCCCATTTTTTGAGCCTCTGCAACTACCTGCAGTGTTAATGTTGTTTTTCCTGATGCTTCTGGACCATATATTTCAACTACTCGACCTTTTGGTAATCCACCAATACCTAAAGCCACATCCAAACCAATAGATCCTGTCGAAATAGATTCAAAATATCTTGCCACTCCGCCGTCACCGAGGCGCATAACTGAACCTTTCCCGAATTGTTTATCAATTTGGCCTAATGCCGCTGCTAGCGCTCTTTTTCGATTTTCATCCATAATAAAACATCACTTTTTTTGAGTTAACTAATAGACTCATTATTTCACAATTAAAATTTTTTAGTTAGACAGAATGTAACTTTTTCAATCTTTTTTCCAATCCAGTAAGTGCCATCATAGTTGATTCCAGACGCACCTTATTTCGATCGCCGTCAAAGTAACAAAGCTGTGTATCAATCACAATTTGATTTTCTTTATAATAACTCCAAGCAAGCCATACCATTCCAATAGGTTTGTTATTACTGGCACCTGTTGGGCCAGCAATTCCGGTTATAGCCACCGATACATGACTTAAATTCTCATTCAAGGCATTCTTGGCCATCATGATAGCTATTTGTTCGCTTACTGCACTATGTTCTTTGAGTGCAGTTTTCTTTATATTCAAAATCGTCATTTTTGCACTATTACTGTAAGTAACAATACCATGAGAAAATGCAGATGAGCTGCCAGGAATATCTGTTAATGATTTTGCAACTAAACCACCTGTGCAAGACTCAACAGTTACAATCATCCTTCGCGCCTTAATCGCCAAATCAATCACTTGAGATGATAATTTAATTAATTTGTCTTTTTCTTTCATTAAGAATCGATTCATATAATTGAATGTGCTGATCTGTCATATCAGTGACAGAAAAATTATCTTTAATCCATCTTTTAGCCCTTTCTGAGTAGCCAATTTTTAACTCTTGATTTTCTATAAAATAGGCAATATTTTTCTCAAAGGTTGATTGATCCCCAGTTTTTGCAAGTAATCCTGTTTTACCATTTACAATGACCTCAGGTACACCACCAACCTCAAAAGCCACTACCGGTAATCCTACCGCACCAGCCTTCATAAGTATGACGCCAAGACCTTCTTTGCTGGCTGGATGTGCCAGTAAGTCAAAATGATGTAAGTATGTATCAAGATTAAGATCAAAGCCTCCAAACAGGACGACATCCTTTAATTTATTTTTATATACCAATTTTCTCAATGAGGCATTTAGTTTACCTTGACCCATAATAATTAATTTCAATTCTGGGTGAGATTTACTCAAATTATTAATCATTTCAATAAGTAAATGATGTTGCTTTCTTTTGATGAGTTGACCAGCCGATACGATAATAAAGTCATCTTTTGATAACTTGAACTTTTCTAAAAATTGCTCCCTTGAAATTTTCTCTAAAAGATCTTGATTCTCTACCGCACTGCGAATTAATGATAATTTTCCAGAACAACTTTCAAGTGGTAATAAAATATCATATATGTTCTTTGAGATAGCAATTATCTTGTCGTATAAGTTATAGCGCCATTGGGCAAAAAAATTTGATTCCATACTGTCAACTCTTCTTGATAGAACGACTGGTATTGAGTAATGTTGAGCGATAATTCCAGTAATATAATCCGCACCTCTTCGACTATGACAGTGAATAATATCTGGATGATAATTACGTAAAAATTTATATAATTGATAAGCAAAAATTAAATCGAAATCACCTCTGCATATCAGATTAATTACTCGGATATTTTTTTCCATGGCTAATTTTCCTAAATCACTTCGAGGTGGACAAATAAGTGTATTTTGGAGTCCCTGCATCTCAAGTGATTCACAGAGATAAAGAACCTGTTGTGGACCACCATAAAAATTTTTTCCTGTTTCTATATGCAGAATTTTCATACTATTTAGAATGTATTGTTTTTACCATAAAGCTTAAATAATTCAGTGTAACATCAAAAAAACTACATTTTTAATTCCACGGCAAGCCTTTTAAGAGCCTCTTTGTTTGTCCAAGACCACACCTTATCAATAGCTTCACTAATTCTTAACCATCGATATTGATGATGCTCTCTCGCATCTAATTTAATTTCACATTTGTCTTCAAGAATATAATGAAATTCATATTCAGAGTTTGTCTTATCGAATGATTGGTAACGATTTTGCCAACGCGGGTCGATATTAAAAGTTCGTTCAGTCCTCCGATCAATCAGTTCTCCTTGATCAGTTAGACCTGTTTCCTCCAGTAACTCACGACTTGCTGCAGTGTTCTTGGATTCGTTTTTATGAAGACTTCCGGTAACAGATTGCCAAAAAGAAAAAGGTTGAGTTCTCTGCAGCACCAAAACCTCAGATTTTTGGGTATATATTACGACTAAAACTGATTCTGGTCTCCGATAAACGACCATCAGTTACTCTATTGGTTTAGGGCGTAAACGTATTCCTGTCTCTTTGAGTTGCTCGGTTGATACTTGACCTGGAGCATTAGTTAATGGGCAACTTGCTGATTGAGTCTTGGGGAATGCGATTACATCACGAATACTTTCCGCGCCTGTCATAAGCATGATCATTCGATCTAAACCAAATGCAATTCCACCATGGGGTGGGCAGCCAAAATCCAGCGCCTGTAATAAAAAGCCGAATTTTTCCTCAGCCTCTTCGTCACTTATATTTAACAATTTAAACACGCTGGCTTGCATCTCTTTGTTATGAATCCGAATTGACCCACCACCAATTTCAGAACCATTAAGCACCATATCATAAGCTTTAGAGAGAACTGTTCCAGGGTTATTATTTAATTCATCAACTTCTGATATTGCAGGAGCAGTAAACGGATGATGTAATGAAGTCCATTGATTTGAAGTTTTATCTTTTTCGAACATAGGAAAGTCAACTATCCAAAGTGGTTGCCAACCTTTTTCAATTAAATCATGATCCTCACCTAAACGGACTCGCAAGGCACCCAGCGAATCATTGACAATATTAACTTTATCGGCTCCAAAGAATATTAGATCACCATTTTTGGCAGCAGTTCTTGTCATAATTTCTGTTACAACATTATCAGGAAGAAATTTTAGTATTGGTGATTGCAAACCTTCTTCTTTGTTTTTGAGGTCCAAAACCTTAATATAAGCTAAGCCCTTAGCTCCGTAACGACCAACATATTTTGTATAATCATCTATCTCTTTGCGACTCATTTTACTACCATTAGGTACACAAATAGCTGCTACACGCCCTTCTTGATCATTTGCTGGGCCAGAAAAAACTTTAAATTCTACATTCGACATTAAATCTGATAAATCGATTAACTCCAGTGGGATTCTTAAGTCAGGTTTATCTGAACCAAATCTATACATAGCCTCAGCATAAGGCATTCTTATGAAGCTCTTTGGTAAAGAGACGTTCATAACCTTTTTAAAAACTACCCGAACTAATTCCTCCATTGTACTCATGACTTTATCTTCATCGACAAAACTCATTTCAATATCAAGTTGAGTAAATTCAGGTTGACGATCAGCCCGAAGGTCCTCATCCCTAAAGCATCTTACAATTTGATAATAACGATCTAGACCTGACATCATAAGCAGTTGCTTAAATATCTGTGGGGACTGCGGTAAGGCAAAAAATTTTCCTGGGTGAGTTCTGCTCGGAACAATGTAATCTCTTGCACCTTCTGGTGTCGCTCGAGTGAGCATAGGTGTCTCTGTATCAATAAAACCAGCATCATCAAGAAATAATCTTAATTCTCTTGTAACCGCATGACGCAGACGTAAATTGGCGAGCATGTGATCTCGGCGTAAATCAAGGTAACGATATTTTAATCTAAGCTCTTCATTTGCCTTCTCATCATGATGAAAAGGTGGTGTCAATGAATCATTCAAGGTTACTAGATCTGTTACTAAAATTTCTATTTCGCCAGTTTTCATACCAGCATTTTTTGTTCCTTCTGGCCTCGCGCGAACTTGTCCAGTAATTGCTAACACATACTCACCACGTATCCTTTCAGCTTCAGAAAAGATTTTTTTACTATCAGGATCAAAAACAACCTGAACCAGTCCTTCACGATCTCTTAAATCGACAAAGATTACACCACCATGATCACGGCGACGGTGCACCCATCCCGTAATGGAAACTTCCTTGCCCTCAAGTCGACTGTTAACTTCACCACAATAATGACTTCGCATAATAGTTCTTATCAAGTAGAAAAAAACGAAATACTACGGATTAACGATTTCATCTGCAAGATTCTTTCCTTATTTGTGTTTAATATAAAAATTTTTATTAAATTTACCTATCATCTAATGATGACTTTATCGGTAAATCAGCTAAATTTTCTTCACTCCATGTAGGTACAACAACCCCTAAAGAGACGATCATTTTAAATGCCTCATCAACATTCATATCCATTTCTATAACATCTTTCTTAGGTAAAATAATGATATATCCGGAAGTAGGATTAGGAGTTGTCGGCACAAAAGTACAAACCACATCTGAACCTGTTTTCTTTTGCACTTCACCTAATGCAGTCGAAGTCTGAAAAGCGAGACTATATATTCCTTTTCTTGGGTACTCTATGAGTAAGACCTTCTTAAACGATTGGCCTGTTTCAGAAAATACAAGTTCTGAAAAATTTTTCGCCGCAGAGTAAACAGACCGAACTATGGGGATACGTTTCAAGGCTCTCTCCCCAAAACCAACCATAGTTTTTCCAACTATGTTGGCAGCAAATATACCTGTCACCAATAAAACCAATAAAGTCAGAATAACTCCAAGCCCTGGTAATGAAAATCCAAGTAGAGATTCAGGTCTAATTTGTGGTGGCAGGAGAATAAGCGTCTGATCCATAAGAGAAATCAAAAAACGAAATAGCAACACGGTCACCACAATTGGTAACCAAACTAGTAAACCTGCAATTAAGTATTTTTGTATATTTTTCATCACTTTTTTAGGTGCTCTTATTATTTTTTTTTACTGTTGTCGCCTTACTCTTTTCTTTATTTTTTGCCTTTGTTTCATTGGTTGTTGATGATTTAGTTTTATTCACATCATTATCATTTTTAGAAATATTGCGCTGATTATCTTTCTTGAAATCAGTCTCGTACCAACCACCACCTTTTAAACGAAAACTTGGTGCTGATAGTAATCGAGCTAATTCGGGTAACTCACACTCAGGACAATCTACTAATCGATCATCATTCATCTTTTGCAATTCATCAAAAGTATGTGCACAATTTTTACATTCATATTCATATATTGGCATGAGAGTCTCCGCTAATCACTAGTATACTCTTGAAGGTCAAAATTCTGAATAAATTTAAATTTATTATGCTATGAAAAATAAAAATCTTAACTTTTCATATATATTAAACTTGCCATCCTGCCACAAACACCATCTCTTCGATATGAGTAGAATTTTTCTGAATCACTGTAAGTGCAATCCTTTCCGCCAAATATATTATAAATTCCAAGTGCGTTTAAATTTATTTTTGCCAACTGATATATGTCAGCTTGCCATCGTTTACGACTATTAATTTTAAAACATTCTAGGAAGTTTATATTTTCTTGTTGGAAAATCTCTCTAACCTCATCACCCACTTCAAATGCCGATTGTGAGATAGCAGGAGCTAACCAGACTAAAATTTCATTCACATTGCAATTCATTGCTGCAATAGTATTCTCAATAACCCCAGAAGCCAGACCTCTCCATCCAGCATGAATAGCTGCTACCATGCTGCCTGATGTGTTTGTGATCAATAATGGTAGACAGTCTGCTGTCATCACAACACAGACTTTATTTTTTATGGTTGCAATACTTGCATCAGCAGTTACTGTCGTTTTATTACATGGGTTTATCGCAACTTCACTACCGTGAACTTGATTTAACCAACAAGGCTCCTCAGATAAAGAGAGCGATGTCCTGAGTAATGAACGATTTTCACTTACTGCTATGACATCATCCCCGACATGAGCTCCTATATTTAGAGCCGTGTATGCCCCTCCACTTAATCCACATTGCCTAAGAGTCGTTCCTGCTATTATATTCGCAGGTGCCGGCCAAACCGCCTCCAAAAAAGCTATTTTATCCTTCATTTGATAATAAATCTTCCTGCATCACGCTTAATAAATTTTTGAAATCATCCGCAGGAGGTATCTCAATAATTAATTCTTCAGTAGTTAAAGGATGGATTAATTTTAATTTGGTGGCACATAGTGCCTGTCTTTTGAAGACACTTAATGCTTCTCTTAATTTGGATGAGCATCCTGCCGGAATCATTAATCTCCCATAAAGTGGGTCTCCCACTAATGTGTGCCTGCGATAAGCAAAATGCACTCTTATTTGATGTGTTCTACCCGTCTCTAAACTGACTTTAATGTGAGTATGAGCTCTAAAACGATGTTGCACGCGATAATGAGTTATAGCTTCCTTGCCATCATCTCGCACTGTCATTTTTTTGCGATTCACATGATGTCGCTTAATAGCTTCATTAATTGTTCCACCTCCAGTTAAAACACCATTGCAGATCGCGTCATACTCACGAGTTACCTCTCGTTTTTCGAGCTGACGAACCAATGAGTTATGAGCAATATGAGTCTTAGCAACCACCATAAGACCACTGGTCTCTTTATCTAATCGATGAACTATGCCTGCTCTGGGTAATTCATTTAAGTCAGGCCATTGATGAAGCAATCCATTCATCAATGTTCCATTTAAATTTCCAGCACCAGGGTGAACAACCAAGCCAACGGGTTTATTAATGACTGCTATCTGCTCATCCTCGTATCTGATATCAAGTGTGATTGGCTCTGCTTTACTGTAAGTAAGTTCAGTAAAAACAGTTTGCAGCTCAATAATTTCTCCGCCATTAATAATATCTCGAGGCCTTAATTGTTGACCATCAACAAGCAATGAGCCATCTTTAATCCAGCTTTTTATTCTGTTTCTAGAAAATTCAGAAAAAATCTTTGCTGCAGATAGATCCAATCTATTACCTGCTAACTCATCAGGTATAATCATTTTTTTAGAATAATTTGTCATAAGCTGCCATTAAAAAATTCATTTATGTTGAGTTATACTCTAGAATCAGTAATAGATTAAAATTAAATCCAATCATTTTAAACAAAAAATCTCACTGAATATGCTATACATAATCAAAAATACACTACTTTCATTAATAATATTAACATTGATTGCATGTGCAAATAATGAAGAATCTGCTGAAGAGGAATTCATTAATGACTTGGTAAGAGCATATGAAACTGCACAAACAGCGGTAGAGGCAGGAAATTTCAGACGAGCCATAGGTATTTTTGAGAGTATTCAATCACGATTCCCATTCAGTGATCTATCAAATCAGATTCAATTAGAGTTAATTTATGCTTACTATAAAAGTAATGCAAAAGAACAAACTATAGATCAAACCGAAGCATTTATTAGGGAAAATCCAACCTCCCCAAGGATCGACTACGCTCTATATATCCAAGCTTTATCTTATTTTGATGAAGAGCCTGATATTTTAGAAAAAACTTTCCGTAAAGATATGAACAAAAGACCTCCCCAAGATGTTGAAAAAGCATATTCAATTCTTGAAAGATTGGTCAGTAGGTACCCTGCAAGTGAATATGCAGCTGATGCAGAATTAAGAATGATTTATCTGAAGAATAGATTAGCTGCATACGAAAATATCGTTGCTGATTATTATATAAGAAGTGGCGCCTATGTTGCAGCTCTTAATCGCGCTAAAACTGCATTAGAACAATATAATGGTGTTCCAAGTAATAGAGGGTCTCTGGATATCATGATACTTGCTTATGAAAAACTAGGGATGTTTGATTTAGCCTCTGATACCAGACGAATCCTTGCTGAAAACTATTCTGATGTTACTCCTATGGATTATTCTGATGCTAACCCTGTAATCGATTATGATGATACAAGCAGTCCTAGCATCTGGGAACAACTAAAGACGCTTAACCCACTAAGATAAAATAAGAGAAGATATAGTCTAAATTGTTGCCTTTTTAGTCAGGAAAGTTATAACCAGAGGTAATTGGGTATCGCCAATCTCTTCCAAAAGCACGATTACTAATTCTGATACCAGGAGGCGCCTGCCTGCGTTTATATTCATTACGCTTTACCATTTCTAGAATACGGGTAACTAATGTTTTATCGTAACCTCGCTCAACAATCTCCAAAACCGAAAGATCCTCCTCAACAAATGCTTCCAAAATTGGATCTAGCAGATCATAAGGAGGCAACGAATCACTGTCTTGTTGATTTTCTCTTAATTCAGCAGATGGTTCTCTATCGATGACACGCTGAGGTATAACTTCATTAAGCGTATTGCGATACTCTGCCAATTTTTTTACCATCGTTTTTGTGCAATCCTTGATGGGTGCAAAACCACCTGCCATATCTCCATATAATGTTGCATAACCTACCGCCATCTCACTTTTATTGCCAGTAGTTAGGAGCATTAATCCAGTTTTATTAGAAATAGCCATAAGTAAAATACAGCGAGCACGAGATTGAATATTTTCTTCAGTGGCATCCACTTTTGCCCCATCAAAAATAGGTAATAGTAAATTATTCGCAGCATCATAAAGTGTCTCAATCGGTAAAATATCATATTGAATATTTAGGATTGAAGACTGTAATTGAGCATCCTCAAGGCTCATCTTACTGGTATACCTAAATGGCATCATCACAGCTCTAACATTATCACTCCCAATCGCATCACAAGCAATAGCTAGGGTTAACGCTGAATCTATACCTCCAGATAAACCCAATACAACTCCGGGGAAATTATGTTTCGAGATATAATCCCTTGTCCCCTTTACTAATGCCTTATATATACTCTCTATTTCCTCTAATTTAGGCTCTATTGAGTTACTTATTGGTACTATAGTTTTCTTTATACGTTCAAACTCAATACATGCGATCGTCTCTTCAAACGCAGGCGCTCGATATATCACATCACCTTTCTCATTCATGACAAAAGACGCACCATCAAATATTAATTCATCTTGGCCACCAACTAAATTCAGATAAACAATTGGTATTTTTACTTCAGAAATTCTTCTTTTAATTGTCGATTCTCTTATATTTTGACCATCTTTCTGATAAGGGGATCCGTTTATAACAATTATTAACTCAGCACCAGCTAATTTAGATAAGCGCGCTGGCTTAGAGTACCAAATATCCTCACAAATATTAATTCCTATTTTAATGCCCTGAAGCTCAAAAACAGCAGTTTCATTTCCAGGTGTAAAATATCTTTTTTCATCGAAAACACTGTAATTTGGAAGTGCATGTTTTCGGTAACGGATTAATTCCTTACCATTATCGTATACAGCGCAACTATTAAAAATATGATCTTGAGTATACTCAGGAAAGCCAACCAATACGGCAATTCCCCTCACATTCTGTCTAATGAGCTCCATAGCTTCGGCAATTCTTCTTTTTAAACCAGAATGCAATAAGAGATCTTCGGGCGGATAACCTGATATTGATAATTCTGGGAAAATAATTAAATCTGCATCAGATTCAACTTTTACACGTTCACAGTATTCCAAAATACGATTTGTATTCCCCGAAATATCACCAACAATTAGATCAATTTGAGCTAAAACAATAGAAATTTTTTCGTTCATTATGGAGTTATTCAATACTACATCAATATTAAAGACCTAATGACTATGTCACTAATTCAAGAATTGTACTACCTAATTCAGCAGGAGATTTCACTGTAGCTACCCCAGCCGCATCTAATGCTTTGTATTTTTCCTTAGCGGTACCCTTGCCACCAGCAACTATTGCTCCAGCATGTCCCATTCTTTTACCAGGAGGCGCAGTAACACCAGCAATGTAGGCAACAACTGGTTTTGAAACCTCACTTTTTATAAAATCAGCAGCCGATTCTTCATCTGTGCCTCCGATTTCACCTACCATAACAATTCCTTTTGTTTCAGGATCAGCCTGAAATAGTTCCAAACAGTCAATAAAATTCATACCTCTTACTGGATCGCCACCAATACCAACACAAGTTGTTTGTCCAAGGCCATTTTGTGTTGTTTGATAGACCGCTTCATAAGTCAATGTGCCCGAACGAGAAATTACCCCAATTTTACCTTTTTTATGAATAATGCCAGGCATGATCCCTATCTTACATTCCTCTGGTGTTATAATTCCTGGACAATTTGGGCCAACTAGCAAGCAATCATAACTCTTCAGTGTTGCTTTAACTTTGACCATATCAGAGACTGGAATACCCTCTGTTATACAAACAACAAGTTCTATACCTGCATCTGCGGCCTCAATAATTGCATCAGCCGCAAAAGGTGCTGGAACATATATCATACTTACATTGGCTTGTGTTGAACGAACCGCTTCTTCAGCTGTATCGAAAACTGGCACCCCAAGATGTGAGTCATTTTTCGATCCTGGTGTCACACCACCAACAATATTTGTGCCATATTCTATACATTGTTCAGTATGAAAAGATCCTTGCTTACCTGTAATTCCTTGACAGATAATCTTGCTATCTTTATTAACCAAAATACTCATGATTTGACCGCCACAGCTACTGCTTTTTTCGCCGCATCAGTTAAATCGGATGCTGTAATAACTTCTAATTCACTTTCTTTTAACAAAGCCCTACCTTTTTTAACATTAGTTCCTTCCAAACGAACGATAACAGGAACGTTGACACCGACTTCTTTTATAGCGCTGATAACGCCCTGAGCGATAAGATCACATCTAACGATACCGCCAAAAATATTAACTAAAATTGCACGAACATTTGTATTTGATAAGATTAATTTGAACGCAAAAGCAACACGATCACTTGTTGCACCACCACCAACGTCAAGAAAATTAGCTGGTTCTCCACCATGTAATTTAATAAGGTCCATCGTAGCCATAGCTAGACCTGCGCCATTGACCATACAGGCTATATTGCCATCCAAGGAAACATAATTAAGTTCTTTTTCAGCAGCTTCATTTTCCTTAGCATCTTCTTGTGAAGGATCTCTATATTTTATAATTTCTTTCTGCCTATACAAAGCATTTGAATCTATATTAATTTTTGCATCTAAAGCAATGACTTTACCAGCCCTAGAGACAATCAAGGGATTAATCTCAATTAAACTCGCATCGCTCTCTTTGAAAAGTGCATACATTCTTTTCAAAATGAGCGCAAACTGTTTTAATTGATCTCCATAAAGCCCAATACCAAATGCTAGTTGCCTTATCTGATAATCCATGAGACCCGAAGCTGAAGAAATAGAGATTTTAAAAATTTTCTCAGGATACTTTTCTGCAACTTCCTCAATATTCATACCACCGGCCGCAGAAGCAACAAATGATATTTTTTCTTCTTCACGATCTAATAAAATACTTAAGTAAATCTCTCTATCTATATCCGAACCAGGCTCAATATAAACTATATTTACCGGCAAACCAATGGGTCCGGTCTGATGGGTAACCAAAGTCATTCCCATCATTTCTTCAGTAAAGTCTTGAACTTCAGTAATGCTTTTAGCAATCTTGACGCCACCAGCTTTTCCTCTTCCACCAGTATGTGCTTGCGCTTTTACAACCCATAATTCACCACCAATCTTATTAGCAGCTTCTTTTGCCTCATTACGAGTTGTAGCCGTATAACCTACTGGTGTGGGTATTCCATACTTTATAAACAACTGTTTAGCTTGGTATTCATGTAAATTCATTGATTATGTTCACTTAATAACTGAATAAAATTGGATGTGTTTAGAGAAACTAAATTATCAAAATAGGATTCTTTCATAATGCAATCATAATTGGAACTACTATAAATAATATTATACAACCTTGAGCTTACTTCTAGTTCATAATAAGCTCTCATATATTAACTTTTACTGATACTTTCAATTGATATGATAAAAAAACCTCATAACGGATTCACTCTAATAGAACTACTTGTTGTAATTATTATCACTGTAATAATGGTATCCATAGCTATACCGGCATACAAAGACTATACAGATCGCTCCCAAGCTACAGTTATAGGGAATTAAATTCAGTCTCATCAAACCTAAGCAATCATAAATGTTAACGCAGGAATTAGACGTCACAATTACAGCACTATTTATTCTGGGCGGGCTAATAATTGGCAGTCTATTGAATGTAGTTGTTTACAGAATCCCTTTAATGCTAGCGAATCCAGTTAATAAGAAAAATTTAAATCTTTTTTTCCCAAGATCAAAATGTAGAAATTGCCATAAAAGCATCAAATTTCAACACAATATTCCAATAATTAGTTATTTACTTCTAAAAGGAAAATGCAGTTTCTGTAAGAACTCAATATCTATTCAATATCCAATCATCGAAAGCATCACTTCTTTACTAACATTGCATTGCTGGCTATATTTTGGTTTAAGTATTGAATTATTTGGAGCATTATTGTTTCTTTGGTTATTAATTGCCATAAGCTTCATCGACATAAATCATAAAATTATTCCAGACTCACTCTCATTTAGCCTTCTTATGATAGGGTTATTTTTCAGTATTATTAAAAATTATTATAATTTAACAAGTAATTTTTCAGATCTAAACTCAAGCATTCTGGGAATTTTTTTTGGTTACCTGATTTTATGGTGCGTCTACCAAATTCATAAAATATTTACTAAAAAAGAAGGCTTAGGCTATGGTGATTTTAAACTTCTGGCTGGGTTGGGTGCATGGCTTGGCTGGCAATTCATACCCATTACTATTTTTATAGCCTCTATCACTGGGCTTATCTTTGGCCTGGGAGGTATATACAGAAGGAAATTAAATAAAGAGACCCCTATCCCATTTGGTCCATTCTTAGCTATAGCAGGATGGTTTTCTTTTTTTTACGGGCCGGCAATAGCATTAATTTATCCTATATACTAATTGAATGAATAATAGTAAAAATAATGAATATTCCGGTTTTCATGTTGGCCTTACAGGTGGAATTGCATCAGGAAAAACCAAGGTCAGTAATATTTTCATCAAACTAGGTGTTGAAGTTATTGACACCGATCATATTGCACACACTATAGTAGAACCAGGTAACAAAGCACTAAAAGAAATTGTGGATGCATTTGGTAAAGAGATTTTAACTGACTCAAGGCAACTAAACCGAATTTATATGCGTGACCTAATTTTTAATAATCCTGCTAAACGAGAGTTACTTGAGTCAATTATGCATCCTAAAATTCAAACTGAGGTCGAACAACAACTTTCAGCTTCTTCAGGGTTGTATCAAATTATAGTTATACCTTTACTCACGACCTCGCCACTCAAGAATCAGATTGATCGGATTCTCTTGGTTGATTGTGACGTGAATACTCAGTTGACTAGAATCATGCAAAGAGATGGTGTAACAAGTGAGCTCGCAAAGAAAATTATTGCTTCTCAATCAAGCAGAAATGAGCGACTTGCTATCGCACATGATGTTATTGAAAACAATTCAAGTTTTGAACAAATTTTACCTCAAGTAAAAAAGTTTCATGAGCAATACTCAAGACTGGCAAAGAAATAAAAGTCATTAAATGTCAACTTTTATAATTTAATAACTATTTCATTAATGCGAAAATATAGATAATATAATTATTAGATTATTTTAATATAATTAAATAAATGATGAACAAAACAACCCACAATGATCTACGCTCAAGAAGATCGCCTGAATATGAATTGCCGCTCAGTGAGAGGATGCGGACTTTTCTACGTCTTGAATTCTTATATCAACAGTACAATTATTTTATTGAAATAAATACCGATTGGTCATCAAGAGCTGCCATAACAAGCCTCCTAGAAATGATGGCAATTCTCTCAAGAGGTGATATTCGAAGTGATGTTCACAAGGAATTAGATCGCCATATAGGGATATTAACTAGTTATCACAGCCAACCGACTGTGGACCCTCAAAGATTAGAAGTTATGGTTGAAAATTTAACCTCAAGAAGGGATGGGCTAAGAGCTATTGGAACAAATTTTATTCAACCATTAAGAGATAATGAGTTTCTCAGTGCTATCAAGCATCGTAGCACTATCCCAGGTGGAACATGCGAATTTGATCTACCAGAATTCAGTCACTGGTTACGACAATCACATAAGAGAAGAAGGCAAGATTTTAATATATGGCTTGAAATGATTAAAACTGTATGTGATGCCGTGATTGAACTATTGTGGCTTATCCGTGAAAGCACAGCTCCGATGGAAAAATCTGCGGTAAATGGCATGTATCAGCATAAAATGCCACCATACTCTCATGACCAATTAGTGAGAGTGACATTACCAAAAGAAAGCTATCTCTTTCCTGAAATAAGCGGTAACCAACATCGTTTCACAGTAAGATTTTTAGAATGGTGCGACATCAATCAGAGAGCCATTCAAACCCATGATGACATTTCATTTAAAATATCTATCTGCTGATTAATTTAATATTGTCTTAAAAAAAATTTTAATTCCTTAACAATAGGAATATCTGCCTCCAAAAGATTAATATTAATCAACTGATCATATTTGAACCATTTCAATATCTGATTTTCATTATTTATGACCTGACCAAGCCATGAATAAACTATAAAAAAATCTATTCTGACCATTATCGATCCATAATCATGTTCAATGTGAGTTAGAAATTTTGGATTTTTAACAATAATATCAAGCTCTTCTTTAAGTTCACGATTCAGGGCATTTTTCGAAGTTTCACTTTTAATTAACTTGCCACCTGGGAATTCCCATTGAAGTGGAAAAGGCTTATCATTTGATCGCTGTGCAAGAAGTATGCGATTCTCTGGATCTATCAAAATACCTGCTGCTACTTCTATTGCACGCAAATTAAAGCCTTAATTTAACTTACCATGACATTGTTTATATTTTTTACCAGAGTCACATGGACAAGGATCGTTCCTGCCAACCTTCTTATTTGAGCGAACAAAAGTTGAGGTGTTTTTCTGTGGATGGTTTTCTGTTGAGTCTTGGATGGGAGTTTTTATTGCACCCGTTTGATTAAATGCTATTGATTGTTCAGCTCGTCTTTGTGATTCCATTCTTTCAACATCTTGTTCGCTTTGAATTCTTATCCTAGCTAGCATACTAATGGCATCAAATTTAACTTGATCTAACATTTCTCCAAACATCAAAAAGGCTTCTCGTTTGTATTCTTGTTTTGGGTTTTTTTGTGCATACCCCCTAAGACCAATACCTTGCCGCAAGTAATCCATTCCACCCAGATGCTCTTTCCAATGAAGATCAAGCTGTTTTAACATAATTTCTTTTTCTACCATCCTCATTAAACTAGAACCGATCGTATCTTCTTTTTCTTGGCTTGCTGATTGCATCTTGGCAACACATCTCTCACTTATCATAGCTACGTTTAATGTTGGCTCATCTTTGACCCATTGAGAAATTTTCAAAGGCAATAGAAACTCCTTCTCCAAAGCCCTCATTAACCCTTCAATATCCCAATTTTCCTCATGAGTATCTTCTTGAATATACTTATCAACAGTGTGCTCAATCACCTCTTCTCTGATCGCAATAATCGATTCCTGGATTTCTTCAGCACTCATCAACTCATTTCTTTGGTGATAGACAACCTTTCTTTGATCATTTGAAACATCATCATATTCAAGAAGATTTTTCCTTATATCAAAATTATGTGATTCTACTTTTCGCTGTGCTTTTTCTATTTGACGACTCAAGAGTTTACTCTCAATTGCTTCACTATCTTTCATACCAGCTCGTGATAGCAGAGATTTAGTTCTATCTGGATCACCAAATATTCGCATTAAATTATCTTCCATCGATAAATAGAAACGACTGGAACCAGGGTCTCCTTGCCTACCTGATCTTCCTCGCAACTGATTATCTATACGTCTAGATTCGTGTCTTTCTGTACCAATAATATGAAGCCCACCTGCACCTATTACTTGTGCTTGTCTTTTTTCCCAATCAGCAGTAACGGCGTCAATATCTATTTCCTGTTCTTCTAGTTCGGCCGCTAAATTCCCACCCAAAACAATATCTGTTCCTCGACCAGCCATATTTGTTGCAATAGTAATAGCTCCAGGTCGACCTGCTTGCTGAACAACAATAGCTTCTCTCTCATGCTGCTTTGCATTAAGAACCTCATGCTTAATATTTTTTTTATTCAAAATTGATGATAGTAATTCTGATGTCTCTATTGAAGTTGTTCCAACCAAAGCCGGCTGACTTCTCTCTCTACAATCAATTATATCTTCAATAATTGCATTAAATTTCCCTTCTTCGGTAAGATAAACTTTATCAGGTTGGTCATTACGAACCATCTCTTTATGTGTTGGTATCACAATAACTTCAAGGCCATAGATAGACTGAAATTCATAGGCCTCTGTATCTGCTGTACCAGTCATACCAGATAAATTGTTATATAAGCGAAAATAATTCTGAAATGTGATAGAGGCAACAGTCTGATTTTCCTGCTTAACGGCAACATTTTCTTTTGCTTCAATTGCCTGATGAAGTCCATCAGACCATCTTCTTCCCGGCATTGTTCTTCCAGTAAACTCATCCACAATAACAATTTCACCATCCTTGATAATATAGTCAATGTCCTTATTAAACATTACATGAGCTCTCAAAGCCGCATTCAAATGATGTAACAATCTAATGTTACCTGCATCATAAAGACTTTCATTTTCTTGTAAAAGACCTGACTTAATCATTAATTCTTCTATATGTTGATGACCTGCTTCCGAAATATACACTTGCTTAGTTTTTTCATCTTTAGAGTAATCGCCACTTTCATCATCTTCATTCTGAAGAGATAATTTTGGTATTAATTTATTTATTTTTTGATAAAGATCTGTATTTTCTTCAACAGGGCCGGATATAATCAATGGAGTTCGAGCTTCATCAATTAAGATTGAGTCAACCTCATCAACAATCGCAAAATTGAGCTCTTTTTGTACCTTATCTTCAGATGAAAAAGCTAAATTATCACGGAGATAATCGAATCCAAGTTCATTATTCGTGGTGTAAGTTATATCTGCAGAATAAGCGGCTTTTTTCTCTTCATGAGATTGATCACTTGCAGTTACACTAACTGTTAAATCCAAAAACTCATAAATTGGTCTCATCCAATCAGCATCTCGCTTAGCAAGATACTCATTAACTGTAATTACGTGCACGCCCTTTTCGCTCAGGGCATTGAGATAAGCGGGTAATGTAGCAACTAATGTTTTACCTTCACCGGTCCTCATCTCAGCTATATCACCTTGATGGAGCACCATCCCTCCAATTAATTGAACATCAAATGGTCTCATTTTTAGAGTTCTTTGTGAGACTTCTCTAACCACTGCAAATGCCTCTATCAAAAGATCATCTAAAGGCACGCCTTCACTTAATCGCTTTCTAAATTCTCCAGTCTTAGATTTAAGAGCCTCATCGGATAAAGATTGAATCTCTGATTCTAACTTATTTATAGCACTTACTTTTTTTGATAAGCGCTTTAAAAGTCTTTGGTTTCGACTACCGAATAAATTAGTTAATATATTTGCCACGCAATTTCCTATGAGTAGAATTTATTCCTTAATTGTGAAACTTGTGTTCTACTTGTAAATGAAGTATCAAAGGATATTATAAATGAAATTCTGAAAAATACCTGAAATCAGAGCATAAAAAAATAAATCTGAAATGTCATTTAATAAATTACAAAAAATCTTAAACTCAAGTTCGCATAATAACTTAGATGATATCGTTCAACGAGCTAAAAATATGGAAGAATTATGCTTTACATTAAAAAAAACTATCGATAATGAAGCTGCGCAATATCTTATAGCTTGCAACATAAGAAACTCAGGAAAATTAATAATTTTATGTAACTCTAACGCATGGGCATCAAAGTTTCGTTATCAAAATCAATTATTCTTGAGGACCGCAAGAGAAAAATTTCCTCATGTCACCAGCTGTGAAATAAAAATTCTAGCCGGATAATAAAAAAAATAGCCCTTAATTATAAGCTGGTGTTAAATAGGAAATCGGAGCAGTTTTTTCGTTATTAAATGAAACCTCCTCCCACGCACTTTTATCTGCGAGAAGAGCTCTCATTAATTTATTATTCAGGCAATGGCCAGATTTCTTTGCAGAGTATCTTCCAATTAAACTATGCCCTAGCAAGTAAGTATCACCGATTGCATCGAGAATCTTATGAATTACAAATTCATTCGAATAACGCAAACCATCTTCATTAAGGATCCTAAAATCATCCAAAACGATAGCGTTATCCATACTTCCACCAAGAGTTAAGTTATTCTCACGTAACTTTTCAATATCTCTCAGAAAACCGAATGTCCTTGCTCTACTTACTTCTTTTACGAATGAAGTTGATGAAAAATCTAGAGAGGCTTTTTGTTCAATTTTATTGAAAATAGGATGATTAAATCCTATCTCAAAATCAACCTTAAAACCGTTAAAAGGTGATAATTCAGCCCATTTATCATCTTCTTTAATTTTAATTTTTTTCTTAATTTTAATGAATTTCTTTGGCGCACTTTGTTCTTCAATTCCTGCTGATTGAATCAAAAAAACAAAAGGTCCTGCGCTCCCATCCATAATTGGAACTTCAGGCGCTGAGAGCTCAACAATAACATTATCTATACCAAGACCAGCAAATGCTGACATCAAATGTTCTACAGTGGCTACTTTAATATCATTTTTGATAAGAGTTGTTCCAAGTGTGGTTTCACCGACAAGCTCTGCATTAGCTGGGATATCTTGTGCTTGCTCAATATCTATCCTTCTGAATATTATCCCTGTATCTACAGAACCTGGTCTTAATGTCATGAATACTTTTTTACCAGTATGCAAACCAACTCCAGTCGCTCTAATCGTCGTTTTAATGGTTCTTTGTCGAAACATGTAATATTTCCTTATCTAGATATCCGTTAAAAAACAACAATATAATTATATCAGTTGACTAAAAATATACAAAAATAAACGTAATTAAAACTGCTTTCGAAACCAATCTTTTATTTGATCCATTTTATCTGAAATACTATTTTTTATGGAAGCCTTATTATAGTTTCTTCCATCCATAGAATCTCGCCCATAAATAAGCAATCCAACCCCCGTAGCATGGATTGGATTCCTCACAACATCAGCTAAACCCTCGATATATTGCGGAGAACCCAACCTAACAGGAACATGAAATACTTCCTCAGCTAATTCCACTGCACCTTCCATTTTTGCGCTTCCACCAGTAATTACTATTCCTGCTGGTATGGATTCCTCAAAACCGCTTCTTCTCAATTCATTTCTTATTAAACTAAATAACTCCTCAAACCTTGGCTCCACTATCTCTGCTAATGTTTGTCTGGCAAGTCTTCTCGGTGGTCTATCACCAACACTCGGAACCTCTATTGTTTCATCTGGATTAGCTAATTGAGATAAAGCGCATGCATATTTTATTTTAATGTCTTCCGCATATTGGGTAGGCGTTCTCATCGAAACCGCAATATCATTAGTAACTTGATCACCTGCGATTGGAATAACTGCAGTATGCTGGATTGCTCCTCCTTGAAATACCGCAATATCTGTAGTTCCTCCTCCAATATCAACCAAACAGGAGCCAAGTTCTTTTTCGTCCTCAGTTAGAACTGCATAACTCGAGGCCAACTGCTCAAGAACAATATCATCAACTTCTAAGCCACATTTTTGTATACATTTTGTTATATTTTGTGAAGCACTCTCCGCACCAGTTACCATATGAACCTTAGCTTCCATTCGAATTCCTGACATTCCTATCGGATCAAGAATACCTTCCTGGCTATCTATTAAAAACTCTTGGGGAAGGATATGTAATATTTTTTGATCTGCAGGTATCGCAACCGCTCTTGCCGCATCTATAACTCGATCGACATCATTCAGGCTCACCTCTTTTTCTTGAATTGCAACTATTCCATGAGAATTTAAACTCCTTATATGACTACCTGCGATACCAGCATAAACAGAGTGAATATCACAACCGGCCATTAATTCCGCCTCTTCTATTGCTTTTTGAATTGACTGAACAGTAGATTCAATATTTACAACTACCCCTTTTTTCAGCCCTCTTGAAGGGTACATGCCAATCCCAACTACTTCAATTTCATCCATCTCATTAATCTCACCAACAATTGCAACGACTTTAGAAGTCCCTATATCAAGACCAACAATTAGATTTTTTTCACCTCTCTTACTCACTATAATCCTTTGTCTGATTAACTAGCCAATGGTACGTTTTTCCATAATATAGTAAAACCTTTGTCATATCTCATATCTACAGATTCTATTTCATCTGACTGCTGAGAAATAACATTTTTTGATATATCTATGAATAAATTAATCTTCTGTTCTATGTTTTCCCTGCCGAAATCTACTTCAATTCCATTATAGAGAGTTATTGACCAGGCACCTCTTGAACTCATTGATATTCTTTTTACATTCAACCCTAGAGGAATTAATTGATCGCGTAAGATAAAGTATTTCTCAGCGACTTCTTTTGAAGCTCCTATAGGACCTGATAGATGAGCCAAATCTGGAATATGATTTTGATTATCAATCTCAATGAATAGCTCGCCTTTATCATTCAGCAAGCCTCGCTCTCCCCATCTAGCAACTGGAGTGTGTTCAAATATACTTATTTCTAACTTATTCGGCCATCTTTTAGCTATTCTTAAACTATCTACCCATTCAATTTTTAAAATATCATTCTGAATTTCTGAAATATTTAATCTCAAAAGACCTGTATCTAAATGATGCCTTATGGCACCTTCAACTTGATTTGATTTAACTTTTTGAAAAGATCCTTCAAGTGAAATTGAAGCTATTGGCTGATTCAATACAACGACAAAGAATTGATACCCGGTTACCAGCAATACAATAGAAACAGATATTCTAAAGAAATTCTTTTTTGTGATTTGCAACCAAATATTATCTTCTTTCTGTTCTGATTTTTTCTTTTTTGCTTGTCTGTGTGACATTAGAGTAATTCTCAATCTATCTTGATACTGGTTTCTAATATTTGCCAGCACAAGTCATTAAAATTCAAACCGTAATTTTCAGCTGCCATCGGTACAAGGCTTTTCTCTGTCATGCCAGGAACTGTATTTATTTCCAAAACTTTTGGCTGTTCATTATCTTCTATCATAAAATCTACTCTTCCCCAACCATTACAACCGATTGCACGAAATGCATTAAGAGCAATTTCAGAATAAACTTTTTCTAGATTAGAATCTTTTGAACTCGGGCAAATATATTGAGTATCTAAAGATTGATATTTCGCATGATAGTCATAGAAAATATTAGGCGTATTTATTAATATACTGGGTAACGCCTCACCATTCAAAATGCTCACTGTCACTTCATCTCCAATGATACATTCTTCGGCCAATGCTACCCCATTAAAACTTAAAGCTAATTCAGTAGCGCTATCAAGTTCTTTGATACTTGAAACAATAGTCATTCCTATGCTGGAACCCTCTGATATCGGTTTTAGGACCATAGGAAAATTTAAATCTAACGATGACTGAATTGCATCATTTAAGGAATAAATAATCTTTGCTTTAGGGGTTGGGATATCGTTAGCTTGAAAAATTTTCTTTGAAATTATCTTATTCATAGCAATAGCAGATGAAGTGACGTTAGATCCTGTATATGGTATGCCCAAAAACTCTAAAATTGCTTGGATTTTTCCATCTTCGCCGCCTCGTCCATGCAGAACAATAAATGCACGATCAAATTTAAATTTTAAAATTTCATGAAGTGATGTGACAGCTGGATCCCACTCATAAATGTTCACACCAAGAAATTTCAAAGCACTGACAACAGCTCTGCCACTTTTTAAAGAGATCTCACGCTCACTAGAATGACCTCCCATTATCACAAGAACCTTACCAAATTCACTTGGATCTTTGATTATTCTATTCATCAACATTTAATCTATATAATTTTTTTGTGATCACCAACTATTTTAACCTCACATTGTAAATCTACATTATGAATTTTTTTTACAGTTGCCCTTATATGATTTATTAGTTGCTCTACATCATTTGATATTGCGGTATGATCTGTAATTATAAAATTTGCATGTTTTTTTGAAATCTCTGCTCCTCCAATTCTATAGCCCTTCAAATTGGATTCTTCAATCAATTTTGCCGCGAAGTTATTAGGTGGATTACGAAATACTGATCCACAGCTTGGCAAACCAAGCGGTTGTGAATTTTTTCTATGCATCAACATTTCTTTTTGTTTCTCAATTGATGGAGTATCTTTTGAATCGAACTTCAATTTAGCACTTAAAAACCACTCATCAGTCGGGCCCTTAACCTGACGATATTCAATCAGATAATCTTTTGAATTACGTTCATGAATATTACCTATTCGGTCTATAGTTCTTACAGTTGTTACCCTTTCCCAAGTCTCATAACCATAAGCACCTGCGTTCATTGCAAGAGCGCCTCCTAGGGAACCAGGGATTCCTGAAAAAAATTCTGATGGTCCCATATTCCATCTGATACACCTCCTCGCAACTGTCGTGCAAGGGACATTGGCACCAACTTCAACTTGATTATCATTGATTTTAATTATTTCTTTAAGAATTTTTGAAGTTGATATAACAATGCCTTTTATACCACCATCTCTCACCAACAAATTACTTCCCCTTCCTAACCAAAAGATTGGTATATCGCTTTCAATTTTCGATAAGAAAAATTTAAGATCATTAATATCTGCAGGCTTAAAAAAATACTCAGCTTCACCACCAACACGCAAAGAAGTATATTTTTTCAATGGCTCAGAAAAAATTAATTCACCTCGTATTGAGTCAGTGGGCACAAGCAAAATTATTTACCTTATATTTATTTTATATCAGCTAACTCATTTGGTAATTCAGCTGCAAATTTTCCAACATCACCAGCACCCATGACCAAGAGCACTTCATCATTCTTCATTAATTTATACAAAATAGGAATAGCATCACTTAAAAATGGTAGATATTGTACAGGTTTATTTGTTTTATCTTTTAGGCTGCTGACAATATTTTTACTGTTTATATTGTCAATTGGCTTTTCTCCTGCTGAGTATATTTCGGCAATTAATACATGATCAACTGTTGATAAAGTATCGACAAAATCATCAAATAAGTCTCTTGTCCGACTGAAACGATGTGGTTGAAAAACTAGGGTTATTTTCTTGTCAGGCCAACCCAATTTAACTGCCTCGATCGTTGCTTTTATTTCCGATGGATGATGCCCATAGTCATCGATTAATGTAAAACTACCATCACAACAATTTACACTATTTATAACCTGGAAACGACGATCTATTCCAGCAAAACACTTAAATGCATTTTCTATCTGGTTATCTTCCACATCTAATTCTGAAGCAACTGCAATAGCTGCAAGCGCATTCAAAATATTATGCTTACCAGGTAAATTTATTTGAATCTTTAATTTTTTCTTTTTATTTTTTCTTGTGACATCAAATCGTGTTGTTTTATTTAAAAATTTAATATTTGATGCAGTTACATCCGCTTTTTCTGAAATACCATAGCTTATATATGATCTTCCAATTTTTGGAAGTATTTTCCGCACTCCTGGATCATCAGTACAAACAATCGCAAGACCATAAAATGGTAGATTATGCAGAAAAGTTAAGAAACCTTGATTTAACTCATTAACATCATTGTTATATGTCGACATATGATCAAAATCAATATTAGTGACAACTGATATCATGGGCTTCAAGTGAATAAATGAGGCATCACTCTCGTCAGCTTCAGCAACTAAAAATTCACTTAAGCCAAGCTTTGCGTGTGAGTTAGAACTTTTTAGTCGCCCTCCAATTATATAAGTCGGATCTAATCCGCCTTCAGCTAGTAAACTAGCAATGAGACTTGTTGTTGTTGTTTTTCCATGAGTTCCTGCTACAGCTATGGAATAACAGAAGCGCATTAATTCAGCAAGCATCTCAGCACGCGCAACTACTGGGAGCATTAACTTATAAGCCTCAGATACTTCACAATTATCATTATCTATAGCACTTGAGACAACCACTGCATCTGCATCACAAATATTCTCTCTAGAATGACCAATGAATATTTTTGCACCTTGTGACTTCAACCTATTTATTTGTTGACTATCATTCAGATCTGAGCCTTGTACATGGTATCCCAGCCCCAGCATCACTTCTGCAATTCCTGACATTCCTGAGCCACCAATACCTATGAAATGGACTCGCTTTAACCTTCGATTCTTTTTAATCATAGCTACTCACATAATTCAGGCATGATTTAACAATATTCTCTGTGGCATTGGGCTTAGCACTTGATCTAGCAAGGCAGGCTCTTCTTTTAAGGTTATTCCTATCTTGTATCCAGTCACGAAGCACCAAAGTCAATTTACCACTTTCCAATTCATTTTCGTGCACTATTTCTGCAGCGCCAACTTCTTGCATTATTCTTGCATTAGCAGTTTGATGATCATCTATGGCCAAAGAAAATGGTATTAAAATGGCTGGCACCCCTATCGTCATTAATTCTGTGACTGTCATAGCGCCAGACCTGCATATTACAAGATCAGCCCAAGCATACGCATCAGCCATATCATCTATAAATTCAACTAAATATAAGCCAACTGGCACGCCTTCATAGGCCTTCTGTGCCTCTTGAAGAGTTTTTTTACCAGCTTGATGAAGTACCTCTAATTTAACTGAAGGTGTTAAATGTCTGAAAGCTTTAGGCAGAGTTTTATTTAAAATCAATGAGCCTTGACTACCGCCTATCACCAATATTTTAATCGGGCCGTCTCTATCTTTTAATCTAACTTCAGGCGAGGGAATAGAAAGAATATCTTCACGTACAGGGTTGCCGAAGGTTCTAAGATTTTTGTGCGCAGGAAAACTACCTGGGAACGCTTCAATCACTAACGATGCAATCTTACTTAATAGTTTATTTGTTCCACCTGCAACTGCATTCTGCTCATGAATAATCACAGGACATCTCATTATATAAGCCATAATCGCACCTGGGCCAGTTACATAACCACCCATCCCAAGAACCACATCAGGACGTTGTCTCAGTATAATTACAAATGATTGAAAGAAAGCTAGCATCAACTTTCCTAATGAGCGCATAAAAGCTCTGAAACTTTTACCTCGGAGACCACCAACATTTATATATTCTATATCTATTCCAGCCTCTTCAACTAATCTTGATTCTATTCCACGTTTTGTTCCCAACCAAACAACTTTACATTTACTCTGTTGAAGATCTTTTGCTATAGCGAGACCAGGAAAAACATGGCCTCCCGTTCCACCTGCCATAATTAATATCTTAGGTTGTTTCATGACTATCTTTTTCGTACCTTTCTTTTATGTTTTGATGCATATCCAGAATCTAATTCATGATAGATCCTTAAAAGAATACCTAATGTCACCAGAGTCATTATAATACTACTTCTTCCGTAGCTTATGAGTGGCAATGTAAGACCTTTCGTAGGTAACAAGCCCATATTTACTCCAAGATTAATTGCAACTTGAAAACCCAACCAAGAGCCAACCCCTATACAAAAGTATGCTTCAAAAAAATGATCGACTTTTGCTGATTTAATTGCCAATCTAAATATTCTCCATATTAGGATAGTAAATAATAATATCAAAAAGATTGAACCAAACAATCCAAACTCCTCAGAGAAAACAGCAAAAATAAAATCTGTATGTGCTTCTGGCAAATAAAATAATTTCTGCACACTGTTTCCCAAGCCAACACCAAGCCATTCACCTCGACCAATTGCTATAAGCGATTGTGACAGCTGATAGCCTGCACTATATACAACACTCTCATCCCACGGATCTAGAAATCCTGTAAATCTTCTCATTCGAGAGGGAAATTGCATAACTAAAAGTGCTAGCATCATAATGGTAGTTACAAGAAACATGAGAAAATCTCTGATTCTTGCTCCTGCAACTAATAACATTGAGAGAACTGTCACCAATAAAACTGCTGTTGCACCAAAATCAGTCTCAAGTAATAGCAACAGTGATGCCAATCCAAGTACTATCATAGGACGAAGGAAACCGACAAAGCCCTCCCTCAACTGTCTATTTCTTCTAACTAAATATCCAGCTACATATATCATAATACACAGACGTGCTGGATCAGAAACCTGCACATTCATAATTCCCATTCTTAACCATCTTGTAGATCCGTTAACTGTATGACCAAAACCTGGTAACAGAACAAGCAGTAATAATAATAAGCCAACTATTAGTAAAAATGGACCCATTCTCTCCCAATAAAAAATTGGGATATATAAACAAATCATTGCAAAAATAGATCCTATAAAAATAGCTATAAGCTGCCTATTTAGATAGTAAAATGGAGTACCAAAGTTATTCTCAGATATGGCAGATGATGCTGATGATAAGGTGATCAATCCTGTCATAATCAATATCAAAATTGAAAGTAATAATACCGAATCAATTTTCAAATCATCAATTGAAATCATTTGTATTGATCCTAGGTACTTACGAATAGGCATTATCTTAACTCTCTGACGATACGGCAAAACTCATCACCACGATGAATATAACTATCAAATTGATCAAAGCTCGCGCAAGCCGGTGAAAGAAGAACCGTACCATCTTTAATACTATTTGCTGCAGCTAAATATACTGCCTCATCAAGATTATCAACAATTGTAGTAGATATTAGAGACTCAAATTCCTTTGCTATTATTTTAGAATCCTCTCCAATAAGAATAATCTCTTTTAAATTCCTATAAATAGAGTCTGCGAAAAACTTGAAATCACCTCCTTTTCCTTGACCGCCTGCTATTAAAATTAAAGACCCTTCGATTGAGTTTACAGAAGCAATAGCTGCACCTACATTTGTTCCTTTTGAATCGTTAATATATTGAACTCCATTTATCGAAGCTATCAATTGCATACGATGAGGTAATCCTTTGAATTCTTTTATTGCATCAATCATAGATTCTTTCGGAATACCCATTAATGTTCCTATAGACATAGCAGCTAGGATATTTTCAATATTATGTGAACCAGACAATTTTATATCATGCGTAGATAAAAGCTTCTCAGAACCTTTTGCTAAATACCTAATTCCATCACACTTTAGAATACCAAAATGACCCTCATTGCCCTGATCCATACCAAAACCCAAACTTAAACTCTCACCAATGTAATCTAATGATTTTAAATTATTCCGATTGTATACAGATGATGAGGCTTCCCTATATATTCGGTATTTTGCCTGATAATAACTTTCTTCAGATCCATGCCAATCTATATGATCGTTGGATATATTTAATAAAGCAGCTACTTTTGCTGGTAAGTGATGGCAACGTGCTAAGTGAAAACTTGAAAGCTCAAGAAGATAAATGTCAATGTTCTCACTTAACAAATCTAATGCTGGTTTACCTAGATTTGCTCCAGCTACAGCTTCAATTTTAGCCTTCATACACATTAATAATAATAATTCGGTAACTGTGCTTTTTCCATTTGAACCAGTAATTACAACAAATTCTTGCATAGTATTTTCTACAAAAATATCAATATCTGAAATAATCTCAATACCTAAATTGTTAGCATTCTGGATTAATGGTTCATTATTATTTAGACCTGGTGATACAACCAATCTATCAACATCTGTCAGTAAAAATTGAGCGCAATCTCCCAGGAAAATTTTTGATTCAGGGATAATTGTTTTTAACTCATTTAAATTAGGGGGGTTTATTCTTGTATCGTAATAGATTGCATCTATATTATTTCTTCTGAGATATCTCGCTACTGATAACCCTGTTTTCCCCAACCCAAAAACCATATATTTAGATTTAAAGTTAGTGGAAATCTTAATATTGTTCATTATTTTCTATCTAATTTTCAGGCTAGCAAGTCCGATCAGAACTAATATTACTGTAATAATCCAGAAACGAACGATTATTTTCGGTTCTTGCCATCCTTTAAGTTCATAATGATGATGTAATGGAGCCATTCTGAATACTCTTCGACCGGTAAGTTTGAACGAACTTACCTGAATAATTACTGATAAGGTTTCTACTACAAACACGCCACCCATTATTATAAGAATTATTTCTTGTCTTATAATTACAGCGATAACACCCAATGCAGCTCCAAGTGACAATGATCCAATATCACCCATAAATACTTGTGCAGGATATGTGTTGAACCAGAGGAAGCCCAATCCAGCGCCAGATAATGTTGCACAAAAAACAAAAATCTCTCCTGCACCAGAAATATATGGAATATCCAAATAAGATGAAAAATTAAAATTTCCAGTAACATAGGCGAACAATCCAAGTGCTCCACCAACTAGGACGGTTGGCATTATTGCTAAGCCATCAAGGCCATCTGTCAAATTGACCGCGTTACTAAAACCCACAATAAAGAAGAAAGTAACAAATATTTGAAATACCCCTAATGGTATCAATACATTTTTAAGATAAGGTATTAATAATGAAGTTGCATTGCTATCTACCGCCAATGAATTAAGCCAAGTAGCAGCGATTATTGCTACAAAAGCTTGCCAGAAAATTTTTGTCCAGGCGGATATTCCATCTGAATTTTTATTGATAATCTTTTTATAATCATCTATGTAACCGATCAAGCCGAAAGAGATTGTGACAAACAAAACAATCCACACATATATATTTGATAAATCAGACCACAACAAAGTACTAATCGATATTGACAATAATATTAATGCACCGCCCATAGTAGGTGTTCCAATTTTGATCAAATGAGTTTCTGGACCATCATTCCTAACTGGTTGATTTAATTGTCTATTATTTAGATTTTCTATTAATTTTGGACCAATCATAAATGAAATAATTAATGCTGTAAGAGCTCCAAATACCGCCCTCAATGTTATGTAATTCAGTACAGTAAAGCTCGAATCAAATTGACTCAGATAATTAGCTAAATAAAGTAACATTCTGAATTTCCTTTTTAGTTGTTATTGCTCGGTAATTTCATTTATTACTCTTTCCATCTGCATGGATCTTGAACCTTTTACTAATATATTCATATCTGGTGTCAATCTTATTAATTCATGTAGATAATCTAATAATTCCCCTATGGTCTTGAACCAATATCCTTGAGGGCCAAATTTACTGACTGTATATTTTGTCATTTCACCCGTTGCGACTACTATATCAATATCTGCATCTTTAGCAGCTCTACCAATCGATTCATGCATTAATCTTGATTGCTCACCTAGCTCTTTCATATCCCCAAAAACAAGGCAATTAGTTTTATCCATTTTACCAAGTATACCAATTGCAGCAATTGTACTGGTTGGATTAGCATTATATGTGTCATTAATTACACAATGATTATACAAGCCATTCATAAGTTGCAATCTACCAGGTATAGTTCGAATACTTTCCAGTCCATTTTTAATTAAACTTATCGGTTTTTTTAAAGCATAGAGAATAGCTGCGGCAGCAATTGCATTCATAATATTATGCTTTCCCAGAATTGGTAATTTAATATTAATTGAGTTTTCTGGAAACATTAATTTAAAACTTGAGTAATTATTTCTTAATTCCACATCTTTAGCATATATTGTGGCTTTCGAATCTAAGCCAAAGCTAATTATGTCGGAGCGAACAGCCATTTCTCTCCACAGTCCAAAATACCTATCATCATAATTCAAGATTGCATATGCTGGAGGTGTATTACCTTGCAATATCTCCCCTTTTGCCTTTGCGACACCATCTAGACTCTCAAATCCCTCCAGATGTGCTGGCCCAGCATTATTGATTATCGCAATGTGAGGATTACTCAAACTAACAAGATAATCGATTTCTTTTGGATGATTTGCACCCATTTCAAGAACAGCATACTCATGCTCTTTATTTAATCTCAATAACATTAATGGAAGGCCAATATGGTTATTGTAGTTTCCTTCTGTACATAGAATATGAGAATCAATTGATAGGCAATTAGCTACAAGCTCCTTTAATGTAGTTTTACCATTACTTCCAGTGATAGCAATGACTTTAGTATTTAAACTTTCTTTCCAAGCTGATGCTAGCTCACCAAGCGCTATATGTGCATCTTTAACAAGTATATTTCCAACTGTATGAAATTTTTTTTCATCGATTACACAAGCGGCAGCTTGCCTGGAGAGGGCGGCTTGACTAAATGTATTACCATTAAAATTTAATCCCTTTAATGCGAAAAATAATTGATTCTTTTTTATGTTTCTGGAGTCAGTACTGACGCCAAAAAAGTTCTTATCTTTGCCATTTAAATCTCCACCAATTATCTTAGTTACATTTTTTAAGGATAATTTAATCATTGCTTATATTTAACCGATTCTTCAATGCCTTATCTGCATGGTCGTTATCAACAAATGTAATTCTACTATTATTAATCAGTTGATAACCCTCATGACCCTTCCCAGCTATTAAAATTATATCCCGATCTGAAGCGGTTTGAATTGCGTATTGAATAGCTTTAGCCCTATCTTCAAAAATCTCAACATCTTCTTCCACGCCTTCTAAAATATCATTAATTATATTTTTGGGATCCTCGCCTCTAGGATTATCACTTGTTATTACCACATAATCTGAATATTTCTCTGCGATATGACCCATTAATTTTCTCTTTCCTTGGTCCCGATCACCGCCACAACCAAATACACACCATATATTCGTATCATAATGGCTTCGTAAAGCCATTAGTGCTAATTTTAATGCCTCTGGTGTATGTGCAAAATCTATATAAACTTTTGGTAATCTTTTATTTGAAGTTAATCTAACTAACTGCATTCGTCCTTTGGGGGGGGTTAGAATTTTTATAGCTGAAACTATTTTGTTAAAATTAAAGTTATACGATAACAGTAATGCAATTACCTGAGATGCGTTTTCGACATTGAATGCACCTATTAATGGAAGATTGAATTCTTTATGACCCCATGAGCTCTGAATTGAAACAGAATACCCAAGACCATTAGCTAAACTTTTCTCAATATTGAGAAATAATCCTTTAAATTCTCTCGGCACAGAAATATTCGTAATTTCGATGACGTCCTCTTGTATTTCTTTAGATAATTTCTTACCAAAATCATCGATACAATTAATGATCTTGATTTTTGATTCTATTTCAGTGAATAGTTTAGATTTTATTTCACCGTAGCTTCTCATATTTTCATGATAATCCAGATGATCTTGAGTTAAATTAGTGAACATTGTGGCATCAAAAGGAATACCAGCAATTCGATTTTGGGCTATAGAATGGGAAGATACTTCCATCACTACGAATTTTGCACCCTGCCAATAAAAATCAGCTAATACCTGATGTAACTTAAAATTGGATGGAGTAGTTAAATTGCTATCTTCTAGTTCATAAATACCTAATCCAAGTGTACCTATATAGCCGCAAATATGTCCAAGAGAGTGTAAACAAGATTGAATTAATGCTGCTACAGTAGTTTTACCGTTTGTCCCAGTAATACCAATAATTTTTAATTTTTTTGAAATATTATTATGCCAACGATTTGCAATTTCTCCCTTAAATTTATTTAGGTTATCTACTCCAATTATTGGAATATTGGAATTATTTTCTGTTATGTTTGCATAAGGTAGTTCATAAATTATAGCTGCTGCACCTGCTTCTATAACAATTTCAAGATAATCCATCCCGTGAGAAATATCACCTTGAAATGCAAAAAAAACATCTCCTTTTTTAATATTTCGACTGTCATCACAGATTCCAGTGATTTTTGTAGAAGGGGTATCTTTGATTCCAGATAATAACTCACTTAAATTTCTCTTTTTTATTACATTCATCACTAATAATTAATCATTAGAAATCTGCATTAGCAATTCTGGAAACATCATGAAACGGCGCATAGCTTGGTGGAATAGATAAGAGCCTAAGAGACTCTGCAGTCACTTTTGAGAAAACAGGAGCCGCGACATCTCCTCCATAATAATAATCTCCAGTTGGTTCATCAATAAACACAACCACAACCAATTTAGGATCGTCTAATGGAGCAATTCCTGCAAAAAAAGAGCGGTATCTATCTTCAGTATAACCACCCGAACCAGACGTTTTCTTGGCAGTTCCAGATTTACCTCCAACACGATAACCCTCAATAGCAGCTTTCTTAGAGGTCCCTTCAAGCATTAATCGGACATCATATGCAGTCTCTTCTGAAATGACTTTTTGTCCCTCTCCAATTTGACCAGCAAGTAATGTAATTGGCATGCGAATACCATCATTTGCTAATGTAGCATATGCTTGTGCCAACTGAAGAGGGGTTACACTAACTCCATACCCATAAGAAAGGGTCGCCTTACCAAGATCACCCCACAGTGAATGATGATGAAGTTCACCCCAGGCTTCTCCTGGAAAACCACTCGTTGATAATGAGCCAAAACCGAAATTATTAAGCATTTCCCAGAGGTTTTCTGAGTCTAAGGTTAATGATATTCGGCTCATCCCTGCATTTGAAGATTTCCGCAAAATGGTAGCCAGATCAGTAACACCAAGATCATTAGGATCCTTTATTACTTTTTTTCCTATTTTGATTGGTGAGGTATCAACTAAACTTGAGCTATCATAATCACCAGACTCAATTGCATTGGCAATAACAAATGGCTTAAAACTCGAGCCAGGTTCGTACATATCTATTATCGCTCGATTCCTTACCAGACTAGGATTAATAACTGAGCGCTCGTTATTATCAAATGAGGGTTGGTTAACAATCGCTAACACTTCACTTGTTAAAGCATTCAAAACAACCACGCTCCCAGACTGAGCTTTATGTTCTATGATGGACTCTTTCAATATTTTATTTGCTACATGCTGCAATCTAAGATCGATACTTAGTCGAAGATCTTTTCCTGGTTTAGCGGTATTGATAACTCCTATATTTTCAAATGATCTAGAGTACCTATCTTTCAGAACTTTCTTTTTTCCAGCGATCCCTCTCAACCAATTTTCATATTGAAGTTCGATGCCCTCAATACCAATTTCATCTATATCAGCATAACCTAAAAGTTGGGCAGTTATTTCACCAGCGGGATAAGAACGACGATATTCTCTTGTAAAATTCAAATTATTTATATTGAGCGCTTTTACTTTTTTTGAAATATCTATACTAACGTGCCTCTTAATATAAAGATGACCACTTGCAGTATTTTGTTTAATTTTGTTTTTTAATTTCTTTAAATCAAGCCCTAATAAAACAGATAAAGATTTAAGATTGTTAGATGAGGAGTCAAAATTTCTAGGATTTATAGAAATACTATCAACAGGAGTACTGATTGCTAATGGTTTATTATTCCTATCACTAATTGTCCCTCTATAAGCAGCTATAGCCGGATATCTAATTTGTCTTGACTCACCTTGGCTTATATAAAAATCTTTGTTGAGAACCTGCAAGTATGTAGCTCTTAGGAGCAAGAAAAATGATAAAAAAACAAAAAGACCGAGTACCCAGAAAGCTCGCAATATAAACCTACTTGAGATCTCTTCCTTTGTTTCCGCTCCACGATTCATTATCTTTGATACACTTTGATCATTGGTGCTGTAGGTCTATGCAAATTCAAATTTTCAATAGCTTCAGTCTCAATTCGCATAGGAGTTGCCCATATATTTTCTTTAGCCTGCAGAGCACTCCATTCGATATTCAATTTATCTCTTGTAATGCTCAATTCCTCTAGCTCGATAAATAATTCTCGAGACTGATGTTTGATAAAAATAATACTAATAGCTGAAGTAATACATAAAAACCCACATAACAACAATTGAGATAATGACTTGATTGCACTCATCTCACATCGCATAAATTCGCATTAATTAGAATAATATTATTATCAGTAGGATTGAGAGAAAAACAACTACCCACCCTATAACTAATCAGCCTGTCTTCTGAGAAAAGCTGGTATGTCCAACAAATCTGGCGCATCACCATCATCATCAATGCCATCACCGACTGCCTTTTGTCTTCCAACAGTGGGTCTCTCTAATTTTCCATAATCAGGATCATCATTCATCACTACTTCTTTTTTTATAATCCGCATTGGTGATGTCTGTGCATTATTTGAGCTTTTGCCAAGTCCGGTAGCTACAACCGTAACTCGAACTTCATCTTTCATTGATGGATCAAGTGCAGAGCCGATAATAACTGTCGCATCTGACGCAGAAAATTCTTTTACAGTGTCACCTATTGCTGCGAATTCCCCTATAGTTAAGTTTATATCTGACGTGACATTAACTAAGATTCCATTTGCGCCAGCAAGGTTCACATCCTCCAATAATGGACTAGAAATAGCTGCTTCTGCCGCTTCTCTTGCTCTACCTTCTCCAGAAGACATGCCTGTTCCCATCATCGCCATTCCCATTTCTGACATAACAGTTCTTACATCTGCAAAGTCTACATTCATTGTTCCTGGTGTAGTTATCAATTCAGCAATACCTTGAACAGCCCCCTGAAGAACTTCATTTGCAGATTGAAAGGCATCTATTAATGTCGTATCACTCCCTAAAACCGCTAATAACTTTTCATTAGGAATTGTAATTAATGAATCCACATACTTTCCTAATTCTGCAATACCTTGATCAGCAATTGTCATTCTTTTGGAGCCCTCCATCTCAAATGGCCTCGTGACAACTGCAACTGTTAGAATGCCAAGCTCTTTTGCAACCTGAGCTACAACAGGTGCTGCTCCGGTGCCAGTTCCTCCTCCCATCCCTGCTGTAATGAAGAGCATATCAGCGCCTTCTATTACTTCTACTATTCTGTCTCGATCCTCCATTGCAGCTTGACGACCAATATCAGGATCAGCACCTGCACCTAAACCTTTTGTAATATTACAGCCAATTTGCAGTGCTGTTTTCACTCTTGCAGTATTCAAAGCTTGTGCATCAGTATTTGCACAAACAAAATCAACCCCTTCTATGCCTGCATTCACCATATGCGAAACAGCATTTCCACCGCCACCGCCTACACCAATTACTTTTATTATTGCGCTCTGACTGTGTGCATCCATTAACTCAAACATTTGCAAATCTCCCTTAAAAATTTACGTTAAATTATACTTTCTCTGCTACTCTTAATACCGCACTTCTACTTCTAATATTCCTATCAATTTCTTCAATTGATGCCTTAACTGATTTCTTGATTATTTTTAATTTTGGCTGAAATTCTATGGGGACGTTTGGCATACCTCGATATTGCTCAGACTCCATTGACGCATTTTTCATAAATCTTTTTACAATTCTATCTTCAAGTGAATGGAAACTAATCACACACAAACGTCCACCACTCTTAAGAATCTCTAGACTTCCTTTTAAAGCACTTTCTAATTGGTTTAATTCATCATTAATATATATTCGAATCGCTTGAAAAGTTTTTGTTGCCGGATGTTTTTTTGAATATGTTTTTGGTAATGCCTTAATTACTAATTTCGCTAAATCCGAAGTTGTCTTCAAAGGCGAAACAGCCCTATCTTCTATAATTTTTTTTGTAATTCTTGGCGCGAACTTTTCTTCTCCATACTCATACAAGACCTTTTTAAGATCATCCTCATTAACTTTAGCTAACCATTCTGCAGCAGAAATACCGCCATTAGAGTCCATCCTCATATCTAATGGACCATCTTTCTGAAAACTAAAACCTCTTGAAGCTTGATCTAATTGAGGGGATGAAACTCCTAAATCAAGCATAATTCCATCTATCTTTCCTGATAAAGATTTTTTTCCTACTATGTTTTTTAGCTCTGACATTTCGCCCTTAATCAACTCAAAACGTAAATCGTTATTAAATTCAGGTAATACACAACTTAATGCTTGTTCATCTCTATCAATTGCTAATAAGTTACCTTTATTACTCAACTGTTCCAAAACCGCTCTACTATGGCCACCCCTTCCAAATGTTCCATCAATATAAAACCCATCTTTTATTACATTCAATCCAGCAATCGTTTCCTTAAGTAAAACTGGAATATGCTTATATTTTACTCCAGCAGTCATTTCAATCTATCTAAAGAGATAGTGACTCGAGTTCGGCTGATAAATTTCCATCCTCCTCATCACTCAACCATGTATCTCTTTTTTTATTCCAAATTTCATCATTCCATAGTTCAAATTTATTTCCCTGCCCTATCAAAATAGCTTGTCGTTCTATATCAGCAAACTCTCTTAGTTCACGTGATAATAATATTCTTCCATTTCCATCTAACTCTAGTTCAGTGGCGTAACCGACCATGAGTCTTTGCAAACGTCTAGCTTGTTTATTTAAACTGGGTAATCTGATTAGCTTCCTCTCGATTTCTTCCCAATCTGGGTAAGGATATAAAAGCAAGCAATAGTCCCTATCGACTGTAACAACCAACTGACCATTACTGCGCGTAGTTAATCGATCACGATAACGTGTTGGAATAGCCAACCGTCCTTTTGCATCAATAGTTACTTTAGTTGCTCCACGAAACATCATATTTAATAAATATTATTGATTTTAACGATAGTAAAAACCATAATCTCCCACTTTTTTCCACTTATCTACACTATATTCTTGACAAATGACAGCGTCAACCTAATAAATAGAATAATTCTATGGAGTACAGTAACTTAGGTACATTTCGGGAGAAAATATAACAATAATTTACCAATTTTTGGAACCAAAAATCAATCACTTAAAGATACTATCTAAACAATAATATTTAAATTATCTTAATTCATAGGACTAATAATTTAAAAAATAAATTTAAATAAAATTAAAATTTATTCTGCGCTAATTGATATCCATAAATTTATCAATTAAGTAGCTGATTAAGTTATTCTTTTATTGATAACTCACATCAATAATGTAATTAAGAGTTGACCATAAGCCGGGTTCTGTCATGGACAATCATTCATCTGGGATAGTTGTCACCAACTACCTCTAGCAACCTACCCGGGAGTTCGCTCGAAACACACGATCTGATTAAAATCAATAACTCCTCTATTTGGTCTTGCTCCAAGTGGGGTTTACCCTGCCATAAATGTTACCATTTAAGCGGTGCGCTCTTACCACACCTTTTCAACCTTACCGGCATAAAATGCTTAGGCGGTATATTTTCTGCGGCACTTTCCATGAGTTTGCACTCTCCAGGTATTACCTGGCACTTTGTTCGAAGGAGCCCGGACTTTCCTCTATTATTCTTTTATACAAAGTAATAGCGATTGCCTGGTCAACTCTTATGTCAGATAGATTACCTATTTACGTGCAAAAGATATAGAACTAAAAGCAATAAAAAAATAATATTTACTATATTAATGTGCCTCGAAATCTCTGTATTTACCTAAAAATAAAAGAGGTATTGCACCAACAATAAATAAAACTGCTGATATTTTTAACATAGTGTCATAACTTCCTGTTGCCGAATATGAATTAGCAAATACCCATGGGCCAAAGCCCGACCCAATGGCAAAGAAGCCATAAAGTAACCCATATATAGAAGAGTAATTTAATTGCCCAAAATATCGTGAGACCAGATAAGCCATTAAATCATACTCAACACCAGCTGCAAGACCTAAAAGAAACATAGCGAAAAATGCTATTACTAGAGACAAGTCTGGTTGTACCATCAGAAATAATGACAATGCTGGTAGACTAAGTATTATTGCAGCCACAGCAGGCGCCCAAAAATAATCCAGCAGATAACCACCCAACACACGACCTATTATTACTGATGGAAATCCGACGAAACTGGCTAATGCAATCGCTTCTGCTAGAGAAAAACCTTTCGTACTGAACATTTGCTCTAGATTAGGTATTGGCCCACCAACTGCAAAGGAAACTGGGAGAAAGCAAAAACCAAGTAGCCAAAACCGCCAATCACGGAGTGCTTGAGTGGCAGTCATACCTCCTAAGTTATTTGTTTCACTCTGAGTTTCTGTAAAGGAGTCTTTAATATTCAAATCATCATTTGTTGCCTCATGCAATAAGAACCATGCTATAGGGAAAGCAATTAAAAGAGGCAGTAGACCGACACCTAAATAAGCAAATCTCCAGCCAAATAGCTCTATTAAAGTTGCTGCATATATCTTAGCTAATGGCCCAAATAAACCAGTTCCAATTAATGACATTCCTAAAGCTAATCCTCGTCTCTTAATAAACCAACTATTTACAGCGCGCGTCCATGTCACTGGAAGAGTCCCAGCACCCGTTACAGCAATTGAACCCCAACATAAAAGATAAATTACCATTGACCCATTATTAAGAGAAAAGCTCATCATCGATAATGAAAAAAGAGGAATAGAGGTAAGTACGACTTTTCTGACGCCATATTTATCTGCGAGATAACCTGCGATGGGACTCATAATTAGAGCGCCAATTATCAAAATTGGTAGCCCCCGCATAATCTGTTCAACAGACCAACCAAATTCATTCATAAATGGTGCAACAAAAACACCAATAGTATAAAACGGTAGTGGTGAGAGACCCAAACCAATACCTACTGCGGACGCGAATACAGATTTCCATCCTAATCGAAATTCACCATATCCTACCGCCATAATTTATTCTCCCATTTTTTTAATGATACTTTTCTAGAAGACTGGTTTAAATACACCAAACCATGCCACTGTAGCGATACCAATCCAATAAAAATATGCTAACAACCTTCCAAAGGCTAGAGAACTTGCGAGTTTGTTCTCCACTTCTTTATTTGAACCTTCGTTATCTAAAATCCTAAATAATATTACCCACTCCTTCATAATAAATCTGAGTAAAAGGCCAATAATCAAGAGCAGAGCATAAATTAGTACTTTTGCCGCATACCAAGAAGCGGTGAACGGCCAACCAGTAATCAATGAATAAATTGCAAAGCCAATCAAGAGTGGAATAATCACATAACGAAAGGACTCGTCTATTCTAGTATAGAATAGGCCTTTATCAGTTCCACGATGTCGAAATGATGTAAATGTAATCGACATCCAAAATACTACAAATATCCACATAGGTATGATCCAGCTGGCACCAAGTGGATGATAAGTCATAATGCTTCCCATATGCAGACCCAACGGAAGAAGAAGTATAATTGCTGATCTTGGAAGAATGTCTATGAGATATGCAGTCTCCATATGACGACGTCTCTCCTCAAGACTTAAATTGATATTTGTGACCGGTCGAGAGGCATTGAATACCCCCCATTCGCCACCAAGCCAATAAGCCATAGCCAGGATATGTGCCCATTTCAAAAAAAGATATGTAGTCATTTAAAAACCCCTCAAATATATTTTTAATCAATCTTCTCAAAAAACTCCAACCAAACACCTCCGGGTCCCCTCACCGCCATTAACTTAACATCGCCATAAGGTAATAGCTCAACTTGAATTGGAGAATAAATGATATCAATTTTCTTATCTAATGAGAGCTGATAAAACTTCGTGATATCAAATACAGGAAATCTCAACATCAATATTCCTAAATTTGGCGGAACTGCTAGCTTTGAAAAATCTCTTCCATCAGCACCATAAAACTTAAGGAGTTCTATAGAGCCTTCATTCACACCATTTGGATGAAGAATAAAAACTTCCCTGCTTATTTCTGTTGTCAGGTTATGAGGCAATCCAAGGACATTTGGTCCCTCCTTTGCACTGACATCGTTGTGCTCAAGGTAAGTTTTAAAGCCCAGTTTTTTTATATAAAAATCCTTAGCTTCTTCCATATCATCTACGACTTGAGTGGCATTAAAAATTCTACTCATTTCACGCAAGTTAGGCCACCCTTCCAGGGTTGGCTGAACCCTTTCAATCATTGCAAATACTATTCCATCAGGACCTCTTGGTATCCATTCTTTAACAATAAACGGCCCAAAACTAAATTCAACTGGATCGCTCATTGACTGCCAATTATATTGTTGTAATTCTTTATATTTTTTTTCCATGTCCAATACACGAAAGTTCACATCAAAGATCCCTCCTGTTTCCCAGCTCTGAGAATTAGGTCGAATTTGAACTTGATTGACACCCTCAAAATTGACTAATCTGATGAAACCTCTTTCAGATCCGGGATTACCCATAACAACTTCTTTAGCAGTTACATTTTTTTTAAGAGCATAACTATTTAATATTTTTCTAGGAACATATCCCTCACTTAAAATATCCCATCCAGCAATATTTTGATAAAACTTAACCGCACCATCTATATCAGAAACGCTAAATACTGCTTCCTTATAACCGCCTGAAAATATCGGGTGCTCATTAATTTCCTCGGCCCAAATGACATCATGGAGAAATAATAATATTAAAAATTTAACAAATTTAAGTCGCATTCGGTCGAATTTCCTCTGCATTATTCCATATCACACCGCCCATCCATGAACCAGCAGCTGGTGTAGCTGAGAGTATTCTCATCTTTCCATATAAGTCATTTGCAATGTATGGGTCTTTTTGCAAAAAAGACTTTAATTTCCCCTCATCCTCAGAAGTTACAATAAAAAAGCTACCAATAATGTTTGGCTCGCCTGGCAAACGAAGGGGGCCACAGGAAAGATATCGATTATAATTTTTTTCTATGAATTCTAAATGCTCATCTAAAAAAATATTTCTCACATTATTTTTATCCTCAGCATCATAAGCTAGAACCAGAAATACCTGATCTTTTAATTTGTTAACCGAGGGAGCAAATTTGGCCATATTTATTACTTTGTTCCATTAATCTGTGAAGATGGCATAATGTTATATCAAAATACTATTTGATATAACAGTAGCATAATAAATTAAACTAGAGATATATTAAAAGAAACTAATAAAGGATTTTTTTGATAATAAAAAGTTACACAAACAGTAAATATGGTCAGATGCATTGTAGAGGAATTTTTCCAACGAGCCAGCTAAAACCCCCTATAGTATGCTTACATATGAGCCCAAAATCAGGTCGCTCTTATCATGAAATTCTTCCATACTTATCTGATAAAGAAAGAATTGTAATTGCTCCTGATTATCCAGGACATGGAGAATCTTCCTTACCACCAGCAGATCCTCACGTAACCATAAAAGATTTCTCTGAATCCATTTGGGATGTAATAGATGATCTAGTTGGCAATCAACCAGTTCATCTTATTGGTCATCATACAGGGTCAATGGTTTCAGTTGAGTTAACAATGCAACAACCCCAGAGGATTCTCAGTCTCATTAATATTGCTGCACCTCTATTTACTGATAAAGAGCTGTCAGAATTTTCTGAAATGTTTGCACCTATACCAATTGATACGGCAGGTAATCGCTTCAGAATTATGTGGGAAAGAATAATGTTTCATAAGGGTCCTGGCATGACATTAAAAATGTGCGCTGATTCAATGGCAGAAAATTTAAGGGCAGGAGATTATTATGAATGGGGTCATGAGGCTGCATTCACTTATGCGCAAGAATATATTTCCAATCTATCTAAAATTAAAAAACCGATTCTAGTAATGAATGTTAATGATGATACTTTTGAGCATACAAAGCGAATTGACCCTGTGCTAAGAAATGGTGAGCGAATCGATTATCCTGATTGGGGTCATGGATTTTTAAGTGCTTATCCTGAGTTAGTATCAAAAGAGATAAAGAAGTTTCATAAGCAAAATGAGTGAAAAAAATGATCCATGAGAAGACTATGAAAATACGCAATCCAAGAACTGGAGCTTATGATTATGAGATTGAAATTACTAATGCAGATAAAATCAATAAACTAGCGAAACTTGCAAGAATTGCACAAGAAAAATGGTCAAAAAAAGATATAACTAAAAGAATTTCAATTTTGCAAAGCTTTAAAGATGCGCTTTTAGAAAATAAGGACGAGCTAATCGATGCTCTGAAAATAGATACTGGAAGGACTACCATCTCTAAACAAGAACTTTATGGTTTATGTGGAAGTATTGACAGGTGGTGTAAAAGCGCTCCAACAATACTAAATAATAAAGAACGGCAGTCAAAATCCATACCACATATTGCTATACAAAAAACTCATGATCCATACCCTTTATTAGGTGTTATTAGTCCGTGGAATTTTCCATTATTACTCTCATTCATCGATGCTACTCCTGCTCTTTTAGCGGGTTGTGCTGTAATTATAAAACCCAGTGAGATTACACCGAGATTTATAAAACCTCTTATTAAGATTATCGAAAAAATACCTGATTTAAAGAATATAGTTACGATTATCCCCGGAGATGGCTCATCAGGTGCAAACCTAATAAACTCTGTGGATATTATTGCCTTCACTGGAAGTGTTGCTACGGGAAGAAAAGTGGCACAATCAGCAGCCAAATCATTCATCCCTGTCTGCCTTGAACTGGGCGGGAAAGACCCGGTTATAGTGATGGCTGATAGTGACCTAGAAAGAGCGACAACTTCCATTTTGAGAGCATCTATCATTGCTACTGGTCAAGCCTGTCAATCATTAGAAAGAATTTATGTTGATATATCATTACATGATGATTTTATTGACCAATTAACAGAAAAATCCAAAAAAATAAATTTAAATATTTTTGATAACGATGGTGGAGAAATTGGACCTTTAATCTTTGAAGAACAGGCTGAAATCATTTCAAACCATCTCGATGATGCAGTCGATAAAGGTGCGATCATACATAGCGGAGGTAAGATTGAAGTTCATATGGGTGGTCTATGGATCAAGCCGACTGTAATAAGTAATGTTAATCACGGTATGGATATCATGAAGAAGGAAACCTTTGGACCAATCATGCCGGTCATGGCGTTCCATTCGATTGAAGAAGCAATTAGTCTCGCTAATGACTCCAATTATGGGCTCTCTGCTGCAATATTTAGTGAAAACGAAAGTATAGCACTCAGTATCGCCAAGAAAATACATTGTGGTGGGATGAGTATTAATGATGCTGGATTAACCTCTATGATTTTCGAGGAGGAAAAGAATACTTATAAAGATTCTGGTATGGGACCTTCAAGAAATGGTAACGAGGGCTTTACAAGATTTTTTAGAAAAAAAGCTCTATTTATAAATCGAGGTGATGTCACATCAATACAAGAAATGCAGAAGTAATTAATCCAAAATACGAGGAAAAATAATGAAATATCTAATATCAATCTTTCTGTTAACAATAACAGCAGGCATTCTGCATTCGCAGGAGATAGAACTAACTGGGGAAAATGCCTATTTTGCCTACCAAAAAATGATCTGCGGCACTACTGAAGAAGGGATTACAAGATATGGAACATGGCAAGGAAGAGCTTATAGTCGAGTACCAGGAGAAAAGGATAAGCATATCTTTAATCTTGTAGGAATTAATGTTCGTCAATGCTTGAAGACCAAAGATGACAATCTAGGCAGAGGATTCAGAAGTGTCTCACGTGAAATTCAAATGTATCTTGACCCAAAGACCAATGAGATACTAGATACGTGGACAAATCCATGGACCAACAATGATACTTCCGTTCTTCACGTCGCAAATGATCCTGTTAATATGCGAGCTATTAGTTATGAGTTTGATAAAGATGGAACATCCTCAAGGAAGATGAAAGTAAGAAGGTATCATGATGTTGTAGCTTCTCCTACTGAAATACCTCTTTTTTACAAGAATGCACTGGGTGGCGATTATCAAAAATATGTTGGTGGCATGTACCATGCAATGGAAATATTTAATAGCTTCTATAATGCCGAAAAACTTCTTGATGATGATATAAAAAGTATTGGAGAATCGCATGGTGGTTGGACTCGCGTAGCGCAGTGGCTTCCATGGATGGAAATGGGGGATAAGCCCGGCATAATGATATTTAATGCTAGTGTCTTTAATACTTTCGAATTAAATGATGTACCTGAGAAAATTCAAAATATCCTAAACACTCGCTATCCTGAATATTTAAATCCACCTCCATTAGATGACGATAGGCCCAATGAAACATCTTGGACTGTATTTAAAAAACAACTAAAAAACTAATCACTGAGGAAGTCAAATGAAGAATATCATCAAGAGAACGACACTCTTTGTTAGAGATATGGAAGTTTCAAAAACATGGTACGAGGATGTACTGGGATTTAGCGTCTGGATGGACGATATTGTCACTCTCTCTGGTACGGGAATGCCCGCAGGTGGTGCAGGCGATAAAGTAAGGTTAATTATTATGCAAGCTGAAGATCCTGCAATCGGGATGATTGGTCTCTTAGAATGGGTGGATCCTAAATTACCTGCCCCAAAAGAAATTCCTAAAACTGTAACTTATGGCAATCCAACGTTTGTAGCTTCTTCTGATAACGTTCAAGAAGTTGCGAAAAAAGCCCAGGAGTTTGGCTCAAATATTCACTCCGGGCCAACTGAATGGTCAATTCGAGGTCAAAATGGAAAAATGAAGAAATTTCTAGGACTATTTTTATTTGACCCTGATGGTTATTTTTATGAAATTAACCAATTAGTTAGTGAAGAGTAATCTAAATTGGCAATTACCAATGAACAAAAAAATTGCCAATGGAGGATAGCGCGCAGACCAAAAGGAAACGTGGTTGCTGAGGATTTCTTATATCATGAGGAAGAGATTCCCATATTACAGGATAACGAGATACTGCTTAGAACTCTTTATTTAAATCTTGCGCCAGTAATGAGAATGTATATGTCTGGAGAATCAATCGCGGGTGAAAAAGGCCTTGATATTGGTGACGTTATCCATGGCCGAGGTGTAGCTGAAGTGATTAAATCCAATAATTCAAATTATAAACCTGGAGAGATTCTTCAAGGCCAAATTGGATGGCAAACTTTCAAAAGCACAGAGGTAACCGAAAGAGAAAGATTTCGAAAAATCAATAATATTGGCCTACCTTTCTCAATTGGTTTGAGTACATTAGGGATGACAGGGTTATCAGCTTATTTTGGTTTACTGGCATGTGGTAAACCTAAAAAAAATGAAACGATTGTAGTCTCAGGAGCTGCTGGGGGAGTTGGATCAACAGTGATTCAAATTGCAAAAATGATTGGATGTAGAGTTATTGGCTTGGCCAGCAATCAAGCAAAATGTGATTTAATAAGAGAACTAGGCTGTGATGAGGCTATTAATTATAGAACTGAAGATATTAGACAAACTCTCAGTAATCTCTGTCAAAATGGAATAGATGTTTATTTTGATAATGTTGGTGGGGATATTTTATCTGCCACTCTAGATCACCTAGCTCAGGATTCACGAATCGTTCTCTGTGGGTCAATTTCTGAATATCTTCATGATAAACCCTATGGTCTTGATAATTACACAAAATTGAGGAGAACCAATTCATGTATGCAAGGGTTCTTTATCTACAATTACTCAGATCAATTTGATGCCGCAGAAAAAGAGTTATCTAGCTGGTTAAAAGAGAGAAAAATTAAACCTGTGGAGCATATCTATGATGGTTTTGAAAATATGCCAAAAGCACTATCCAGTATCTATGATGGTGGTAATTATGGGGTTGCACTCAGCCGAATAAGACATGGACCCAATGATGATGAATAATCGAAAGGAAATTATTAATGAATGAAATAAAAAAAGAATATGTTAGATTTCAGCGTGCCAATTATATTGTCACAGACCTCGATAAATCATTGAAACTCTACTGCAATGTACTTGGAATGATTAATCAATATGAAGCAGATGCGCCTGATAACTCTTATTCATATGATGTTTTCGAGATAAAAAAAACAAATAAGATTCGTTGGGCAGTTCTTGGAACTCCCGATCAACTTCGTGTAATGGCTTTGACTGAAATTAAAGATGGAAAACTCAAGCCAATACCAAATCCAAAACGCTGCGCTATCGTTATCGAAGTAGGTAATGTGGATCGAATAATAAGCGAAGCAGCAGCATTAGGTTGTCATATTCATCGAGAGGAAGAGCTAGTGACTCATGACGGCAGAATTGGCAGAGAAGTTGGCATTAATGATTTCGATGGTAATCTGATCGTCATCTATCATATCCCAAAAAAAACAAATTAAATATATAAGGAATTTTTTTATGAGTAAAGAAAATAGAAATTATCCTAGCGAAAAATATGCATGGTACATGGTAGTAATGCTAACCATTGCTTATATTCTATCGTTCGTTGATCGCTATATACTCGGATTATTAATTGAGCCAATAAAAGCAGACTTAGATCTAACGGATACTGAAATTGGCCTTTTACTTGGATTTGCATTTGCAATCTTCTATGCCACTATGGGTCTTCCATTAGGCTATTTAGCTGATAGAAAAAAAAGAACTTGGTTAGTAGCGGCAGGAATCGCAGTTTGGTCTGCAGCAACAGCAGCTTCAGGTATAGCAAAAAATTTCGTGCAACTTTTTATTGCCCGTATGACTGTTGGTGCTGGAGAAGCAACACTAAGCCCGTGCGCAATGTCAATGATTTCAGACAGCTTTCCTCCAGAAAAAAGAGGTAAGCCAATAGCTTTTTACACTGCTGCATTGTCATTAGGTGCTGGGATTGCTTCTTTAATAAGTGCTGGAGTTCTGAATTGGGCCAAATCAGAACCTAATCTTTCTTTTCCTTTTTTAGGAGAAATCGCACCTTGGCAATTTGTATTTATCATTGTAGGGTTGCCAGGCTTCTTACTAGCAATCCTTTTTCTTTTCATGAAAGAGCCAAAACGTGTTGGAAAAAACGCTGCTGATGACAAGAGCATAACCTTTGCTGACACTTTTAAACATGTGAAGGATAAATGGAAAATCTATGGAAGTTTTATTGCTTTTGTTTGTTTAATGATTATCTGTGCATATAGTCAGGGCTTTTATGCGCCAATGTTTAAAAGAACTTGGGGCTGGGAAGCTGAAACATATGCTGTGTGGAATGCACTTGTTCTGCTTGCAGTGGGTCCATTAACGGTAAATATTGCAGGGTGGCTGAGTGATAAAATGTATTCCAAATATAACCGCAAAGATGCACCGCTTTTAATAGTGATATTTGGCGCCTTTATTCTCGTCCCAACTGGAATAGCAGTGCCATTAATGCCTACACCTGAGTTAGCGATGTTAGTTATCGCATTCAATACATTTGGAATAGCGGCAACCTCAGCAACCTCTGTAACGGCATTGTTAAATATCACGCCAGGTGTGATCCGCGCTCAAACTGTGGCACTTTATTATATGGTTATTAGTATAACTGGTCTCTTATTGGGACCATTTACAGTTGGCTGGCTCTCGGACAATATATTTGGTAACGAAAATTTAAATTATGCCTGTGCGGCAGTTCCCTTTATATTTGGAATCTTAGTCTTGCC